>Ga0116231_10003387_pt1 | contig 33173 bp, 24 predicted proteins | sample S1TSphgellanicum_2_FD_89695 | JGI IMG/M metagenome (GOLD analysis project Ga0116231, IMG submission 89695) | Host-associated microbial communities from peat moss isolated from Minnesota, USA - S1T2_Fd - Sphagnum magellanicum MG | ecosystem: Host-associated > Plants > Peat moss > Unclassified... | reverse complement strand
TTATTTTTTTTTGTGAAAAATTTTTATTATTTAAAAAAATTAAATGAAAAACTTTAAAAATTTTTTTTTTCAAAAAATAAAAATATTTTTTCTCATTTGAAATTTTAAAAAATGGAAAAAAAAAAAAAAAAACTAGTTGTATGACTCATGGCCCAAGTGGGGCCAATGAGTTCTCTAGGCAAGTAAACTAGAGTAGTTTCCTCATCACAGTTTCAGTTTAATGATTGATCATAATTGGTGGGTAGCTAGCTTCTATGTTTTAGGTTAATGATTGGTCTTCTTTCACTTTGTTGAGTTATAGGGACTTCGTTTGATCATCACAAAGAGATTTAACAATTTGTGTGTGCATCCAAAGTTTAATGCATTATATTTGGATGGGTTTCTATCATCATAACATACATGTTGGGAATAGATGTCGGGCAGTTCTATTTATTTATTTATTTATTTTAAACTGTTGATTCCAGTTTTCACACAAGATTTTAAGAATTGAAATAGTTTTTAAAAAATAATTCTGATTAAAGAGAATTAGTCAAGGTATCAATTTTTTTGAAAAAAAATTTTAATTGATTTTTTAAGTGTTAGTTTTCACAAATTTAAGACTAGTTAATTCTCAAAAACAGTTTTCACAACTTTTCAAGTTGTGTTTTTGTCTTGTCATTTACACAATGTGTTATAGATTTTTTTTGGTTTCATTTTCTTTTTTAAATGTGAGAAAAGACTCCAACACATTGAAAATCTCATTTTTGATTCTAGAATGTAGTAAAAACAACTCATGAACAACCCCAAATTTAATAAATTATTGTTGGTGGGATTTTTGTATTTTCCTTCAATTTCAAACATGTTATTATTGTAGTTCATGCAACGTATCTCTTAGCAACAAGTGGCCTCAAAATTGATTCAAAACATAAGCATTCACAATTAGAGCATTCACAACTAGGGAAAGGTAATCACAATTATTTGAAAAATGTGTCATGTAAGAGAAGGAAGCATTATTTCACTAACTACAACAATAGTTTATCTATTATAACAAAGGCTAATATCATTTTAGAATTGTAAATCTTTTTAGAACACAATCATTTTTCTAGCAAACTTGCAAACAAAGTTTAACATTCAATGTTGATATTTTCAAATTATAGTTCAAATAAAAAATATAAAATGATTGTAAAAATGGTTGCCAAAATCAATTTAAATGAAAAAACCTCTAGCTTGTTCAAGTTGGAATGTTTAGTTTTCTTATATGGATATTAAAATACTTGTAGCTTTGTTCCATTCTTGTCTTCTTTTCCAAACTTTTTAGACCAAATTATATATTTATACAAATTTGATTGCATACATTTAATAGAAACTATTACTTGAGATTTTTGCCCACTTTCTCATTTGTTATCACATATTGGCAAGTTTTAGAAAAAACATGACCAAAACAACTATTTTGAAAGCTTTCCTCCAAACCCAAACACTCATAACTCACAACAACTTTATAACTCTTCTCATAACATTTATATTTGACATTTTGTCTTTTACATAAGTAAGAATTTTCTTCCTAAACCCATATTCATGCAATATTTACATTAAATTTATGGTTAAAGCTTGACAAATAACTTATGTTGCTTCAAACAAATAAATAATGACATGCTTTGGCTACCGGTCAACCCTTAATGTTTTTGTCAAAAGAAGAAAAAATGTCATGTGCATCTTGAGACATCCATAAATCAAATCTCGATATTACAATAATATTGCAATCTATTAATTTTAACAAAACATACTTTTATTTTATTTTCTTCACCAAATCAAGCAACACCTCTTGAGAGAAAAAAATTGAAGGAAAAACCACATGAAGACACAAATGCAAGGCCATACATTTAAACCAAATACTTTCCACAAACTACGTTGGTAAGTGAGTTTTGACAATCAAAAGGCCTAAGGTTTGCAAAAATTAATTTTGCCACATGTTATCTTTTTTGAAAGGATCTTTTGTAACAAATGTTTTTGAAATTTGACCTCCAAATAGATAAGCATATTTTCACTAGTTGTTTTTAAATAGTTTCTTTCAATGGACTATTAATTTTTCCCTCAAATTTTTTTTACAATAATTGCATGGTCCACATTCATGTGTTTGTTGAAAATTGTTATACCACTCAATGTTTTATAGTATGAAATTAAGACTTTTCTTGCTTAAGTTTTTGGATTAAATCCATTTGTAGGATTGTTGCAACAAATTACAATGCGTCATTTGAAAATTGTTACAATCAACTTCTTTTTATATTAGCATAGAAAAAATCTAATAAATTGCATTTCTACCTTGAAATATCCATTTAATTCTCTAAGTGTGCAACTTTTGAAGCTTCATTTCCATTTTTTTCCTTCATTTTCAAGACCTTTATTTTTTTATGTTTCCAAATTAAAACAATCTTCAAAAAATTCTTCCATAAAAACATCATTGATAAAAACTTCACATGTTTCATTTTTATTTTATTTTTCATTTTCTCACTTTACTACTCCATTTTTCACAAAATACTTGTTATTGGGTACATTTAAGGGAATAGGAACCAACTTAGGAAAGGGACTAAATCCTTGACAATGTTTAACATTTTTTTTGGTACAATATGTTTAAAACTATGGTGTACAAATCAAGTTTTATTTTTAAAATTCTTATGAACCAAAAAGATGTTATCTTATACTACATTGAAAATGTTACATAAAAACATTCCCATTAAATTGTCATTTCAAGTCTTTCAAAAAAATTAAGCAACAAAAAACATTGGTTACATTGTTTTAAAAATATTTTTGAATACTTCATACTCATTAAATTCATTTCATGATCTCACAATACATTAAAAATATTGTTCTTCAAGTTCATCCAAAATTTTCAACCTCAATTTAAGTAACCATTTATTATAGAGGGTTTATTAATTAATAGTCCTAGTTAATGATCCTAACTTATTCATAATAATTTATTAAAACTATTAATAATGAAATAAACTAATGTTAATGAACTTGTGAGGAACCATAGTACAAGGACCTTAGAATTTCAATTTATTAGTGTTTATTAACACTAGTTTAGTTAATAATCCCATTTAATTAATTTGCTTAAGCAGTGGTTACATTTGAAAGTGGTTCATTTTATTTCATTTTTTCCTTATTCAACAAGAGTGAAGAGATTTTTAAAAATATATATTCTACTAAGGTCCAACCACACTATTAAAAGCCACATGTGCCCCTTTAGACCACTACTTTTTTTGAAAAATATTTCCAGAATTTTTTAATATGTCTTTAAAAAAATATTAATGTTTTAAAAAAAATTCTTATACTATTATATTAAGGTGTATATTGAAAAGTATCCAAAAATATGTCATAAAAAATATTTTCAAATTGTGCTTTGAATGTCAAAACTACTTTTAACCTACTTTTAGGCAACTTTTAAACAATGCTTACGATTGTTAATGGTTAATGTTAGTATGATTGCACCCATTAATGTGTGGTTTTAATTTTTTACTTGCAAATTGATTTAACTATTTACAACCTAACAAGCACAATTCAAAACATTTACCAACATTTACAAAATCAAAATAATTCAATTAACCTTACTTTCTTCATGTAAAAATGAACATGCAAAATGAAATGTAATGCAAAACAATGTGTATGAATGATAACAAAACTTACAAAAAACAAACCTATTTATTAATGTTAGAATGCTACGATGTTTAATAACAAACAAAATTTGAACAAAGATTGAGCTTAGAACATGAACAATTGCTTCCTCAAAATAAATCCAAGGATGAACATGTAACATGAACATCCAAATATAGTAAACACAAAATTATAAAAAACACTTGTAATTTGTACTTGAAACAATGAAGAATGCAACTTGATTAAATAGCTTCAAGCTCTTCACTTCTAAATTTACACAAAGTAAGTGGTGGGAAACACCATTTACTAACTAACATTAATGCAAGAAAAGTCAAGTAGCAATTCAAAAGGAACCAAGTAAGCATGGGAGCTAGGTAGAAAAGGTAGGTTTGAGCTTGGAGATGAACTAAACATTGTGGAGTAGAATAACAATGCTAAAAGAGTTGAGTAGCACCAAGCAACAATGCAAGGGGTGCCAAGTGAGGTGAAGCTTGCAACCGAGGACCAAGAACATACAAGCCACACAAAAACAAAGCACTACAAAAAAACAAGAATAAATATTCTTGAATACACCACAAAACACAAATCAAGAACAAATCTTTGAAAAAAGAAGAATGAGGTCCAAGATAGATTTGATAAACAAGTGGAGAAGAAGAGAAGAGGATTCCTCCATGCAATGATTATGAAGGTGCCACCTAAAACCCATAGGATACCTAACTTTAAAATTATAATTCAAGCTAAGAACTTTAGCCCTAAATACCCAACTAAGGTATCTATGTTTTGAGGTTTAAATAAATAACATGGTTTGAAAGGTCATTTTTCACATTAATGAAACCTTGCAAATCAAATATCAACCCAAGTATCATTATGAATGATATTTGATGGTTTTCTTAAGGAGAGTTGATTTGAACTCTTGACCACTTCTCATTTGATTTCTAATACCCACCCAATATTGGTTTGGAACTTTGGACATTTGAAAATATTGTGAACTTAAGTTGGAATTGTACTTACATAATTTTAATTTCACACAATGTAGCCTAAAGAATGAGGATGTGTGACATAACAACATTTATCAATATTTAGGGGTTTCTCAAACATAATTTCCATCACCATTGAGGTGACATAGGTTGGTTTGTTGCAATTTTCTAGTGAGGTGTTTTGCCAATGAAGAACATTGAGTGTTGATTTTTATAAATCTAAATTGTACAAGTGATGGCATTTTTTTGTTGTTATGTTCAAAAAAGCCCTATTGTTTGAGCAATAAACCTTCAACCTTTACCTTTGCCCTTGCATTCTAAGGCATAATGTCCTGATAGTAGTGCCCTCCCCATTATGAAAAATCCATCATTCCACTACATTTGTTAGATTTTTAAAAAAGTCCGAAAAAATGTTGTAGACACATGAAAAGGAACAAATCTTTGCTTCAATTCTCAAATTTTTGCTATTCACCCTTTTGCCAAGGCTAATAATGTCTTTTCAATTTAAAAAGTAATTTCCAAACTTTATTAAAGTGTTATTTTGATGTAAATAATTTCATGGTACCATCCCTACCAAACATTATTTAATATTGTTGAAATTTTTTGTTGTTGAAAATAATATCGATTGTAGATTATATCATGAATATAATTTCAAATTTAAATGATCATAATTATAATATTTCTGTAAGTTGGTATTTTCTTCTAATGATTTACCTTCAAGAATTAGTGTGTTAGGCATAAGGTGGTTGCCAAATTGCTTGAAAGTTCAAAAACCTTTAAACATTCCCAATGCTTACTTGTCATAGTGTTGGTTAAAAATTCCTGAAAAAATAAAAATTTGAAATACAATTCATTACAACAAAATGTGGTTTTTCTATAATATATACCCATTATTGATCATTGGCACACGTTTGTTGAAATATTAATTGTTTTGAAAAAACAGGGTTCAATAGCTTTAATGTGAATATTTCAAAATTTCAATAGAAAGTAACAAGTACATTAAAAAAATTATTTGTTAATTTATTACTGAAATATCTCAATGTTTGGATTGTTCACATATAAGGAAGATCTTGGATTCAATTCCTTGAAATTTTGATGTTGTACAAAATTCAATTGATTCATTCCCTTTTGAAAATTAATTAGTGTTAAACATGACTCACATTTACGACGGTAGATTATGGCTCATGAAACATGTGTCAGCTAAAATTTGTGGTTACATTCATTATAGTGCATATAGTATTTGGTGTTCATTGTTGAACATTTGTTGATTAAATTTTATTTATTTTTTGTTTTGTTAGGTTGAACATTCCAAACCATGCACGCCTTCCAATGGATTTGGTATAATTGAAGAGGCCTTGATGAGTAAAGGTGCATTTGGAAAAGGAAAACATTGAAGGACTATTCAACTATGTATTTTTGTTACACAACTATGGGGATCTATGTTTTTTGTCTCACAAACATTTATTCACATATCTACCTTCCATGCATATCTAATATGCCATTATAGTGATTATTCTACACATTCACAAAACTATGCATAAAACATTGAATATCCCATCACCAAATTATTTTTTGATTCTTAATCTTCAAGTTTATTTTTTGAAACTTTTAGCCCTATACAATAAACTTCATTGTAGTCAAGTGAAGATGTCTTCAATAGGCCCTAAACATGCACTTATATTAGACAATAGGAAATTTATTAAAAAATTAAAAAAAAAGAAAAAGACCTTAAATAATTCATCATGCACATTAATTTGTGCCATGACTTTTTTTATGAATCATACATTGATCAATATTAATTTATGACACCTTACCACCTAACTTAATAAATTACTTATTTTAACACCTTAGGTAATTATATTAAGTTACATGCACTGAGGTGGTTTAATGATGTTTAAACTTACAAGAATTATAGAAAATTGAGACAATATTGTCATTGAGAGTTCAAGAAAATCAAAACAAAAAGATTTAGTGAGACCTAGGCAAGTTTTTGGTATTTTTGGAAAGCATTTAATCAATCAAATTTAATGGAGCTGGTTTCATTATTTTTAGAGTGAAGTTGTAGGAAACATTGAATTTTGTGTGCCTAGTTTTGTTGTTGGAATTTCAAACTCTAATTTTTAGTGAAATTTAGGTTTAAAACAAAATTGTGCCATTGTCCCTTTCAAAATTCATTCATGGGTCAACAACATAGGTCACATTAGTATCTATTGAAAGACGATAGCTTGTTTGCTTGGTTTGGACCACGTTGAGGTGTTCCAAACCATGGTGCCGCTTGCCACACATTTGATATCATTGAAAAACTTACAATGAATAGAGTGTGCCTTGAAAGAAGTTCATAATGTTCAGACCAATGTTGGGCAGTTCTCACATATAAAATAACAGTCGGTTTTCACATTTGATTTTCATAACTCACTTATTAAAATCTCCAATAATGAAAATATATATTAATAATTAAATAATTAGTAACTTAATTATTTCATCATGGAAAAAAAACACCACCATATGAAAAAAATAATAACAACAGGAGAAAAGTAACAGCCCCACCTGAGAAGAACCACAAGAAGAACACAACACCAACTAATACAAAGACTCTGAAAAGCTAATCTAGTTCTACCAGAGATGAACCTATTTGATTCTCCATGTGTGTATATATTATATATATTTGAATCGATTTTTATGACTGTTTCTCGTTCATGTGAGAACTTGAGGGCAATTTTCACTCCAGTTTTCATATGTAAAGGTGCAAATCAATTTTTATTGTGAAAATTGAGTTGAGAACTGGACTGAAAATCAGGTGAATATTCAAACAATAAAAATTGAGTTGAGAACTGGACCGAAAATCAGGTGAACATTCAAAAACCCCCCAACACTGGTTCAAACCTACAATACAAGAATGACTTAATATTGAATAATATTGTTCAAAAAATATTTCACCCAAAAAAATATATATATATCAGAAAACAAATTGGGGTGCACTCTTTGTACTTTTGAACCAAAAAATTTAGTAGAATTCAAACGTTCAACAAAAATTGAATTTCAAGCTTAAGCTAAAGATGTACCTTTCAATATTAAAATATGAACATGACACATCACACTATTACACTTAATATTCAGTGTTTTTTTTTTTTGTTTTGGTGAATTTTCAAAACCTGACGACAAAAAAAAAGGGGGGACTGGTGAATCCAACAAAGGGATTTTTGAGATTTAAAAAAATAAAATCATCAGATGTTGACAAAAAACAACTTAGAAGTCGTCAAATTTAAACAGTGTGTTCCTGTAGGTTGCCGAAACGAGGTAGGATTCCAAAAAAGATCAACTAGTCCACCAGGACAATTGCCATTTAGTGTTAATTAATGTTGAGGATCCCAACCCATGCACCTTCGTGAGGAATTTGTAAAAGAAACATTGCTTATATTATACTTTAACATAACTTTGTGACACATACTTATTACACTAATATCAAATTAATGTTTAATTTTAATATGTGCATGGTAGTAAATGTCACATATTGTACATTGTTATTGATGAAACCACAAAATTTATATATCACACATGTGTCGCGAATCATGGCCTAATAATGCAAGAAAAACCACTTTGTGTTGTAGTTAGGAGACACCTTTTAGTTTGCAAAAGTTGCATGGGACATAATAGTATTATTAATCCCTGAAAGAAGGGAGGTGTGCAAGCCAGTGTTTGTTTTTCAAAAATTTGATGTAAACAAGGTGAAGATACATAAGCCAATTTAGCCAAATTTAGCTATTAACAAAAGACAAAGGGAAAAAAATTAACATCCTTTTCATTTTGGCTACCTACTTGAACATATAGAAATCTGGCAACTTTTTAAGTTAATTTTTTTTTTCCAACTTTTGATGATTTTTACAAAAGAAAGAATTTGGAACAACTAAATTCCAACATTTACAATAGTATGAAACTTCACATCCACAAAAAAGTCTGGGTCATATCCAACTTCATAATAGGAGGTCATGAGCATATGATGCTACAATATGCATTCCTTGAACATTGTGATCATAATTTTTGTTGCTTTTCAATGATTGGGTTTTTGCATTATTTTGGTACTAGGTGTTATTTCATAGTTCATTTATAGGAAAAGTGGGAGACAAGGGGAGGGGGTGGCAGTTGAGACCGTCGGTGACTTGATTACTTTGTATCACATTCCATGTATTTTATGCAATGAATTTTTAAAAATCTTATCTATAATTTTTGGATGTACATGACACATCCAAAATGGGGTCCCTACAAGAAGTTTTGAAATGCCATAGTCTTATAATTGCCTAAATGAATGGGCATACGTCATGGGATGTGAGGTTGGCAATCTCATTCCAAAGTTTGGATGATTTCTTGCAATCAATTGGGTTGGATTTCCAAACTTTTATTCATATACACTTTTTCTATTATTTTCCACAAATGTTAAAGTACTTACAAGTCTTGAGAGTGCCCAAAAAAAACGAAAGGAATGTAAGAAAAAACATGCAAAGGATTCTAGAAATTAAGTATATTCACATTACGATTTTGCAAAAAAATTAATATGACAAAAACATGATAATTTAATGTTGCACTAGTGGGTACTGGTTCACTCTGCAAGAAATATAGCACAAATGCTAAAAATATATTATATATATAATGCCCTAAGCCTAGGGTCAGTTTTCACATTAACAAAACAACCAACTAATTATTGGTTTTTGAGAAACAAATTTGTTTTTTAGGGCGAGTAGTATTAGGGTGAGTAGCATTCCATAGCCAATTGTAATGAGAATCTTGACACCCTGATCAGCTATTAGGTCACTCGATAATTCGAATAACCTTGGACCTTCCTTCCATTATTGGCCTACTACTCAGTGCAAGGTAGCAACGTCGGCTCTCATTGCCCCAATGAGATTGGGTGAATGACCCAAACCTTGAGATATAATATATATCAAGGTTGCACGAAGTGAAAACTGACATTAGACAGTACCTTCATATGACTGATGTTTTTTCTTTGTCAAATATTTATTTATATTAAAAATGAGTTTAAGCATATTGTTTTGTTCTTCAATTTTTCCATGTCATGCCCAAAGTGGTGATCAGCCACAAGAGGATTTAGCTAAATTTGGTTACAAGACAACTATAGTAGGAAAATTAGGAATCCTGCTATATTTTGGTGACTTGATAGAACCTACTATTTAAATCTAATGATTTGATATGAAAAGAAAGCTAGAAATCTGACAAAACATGTCAATTTTTATAGGCAATTTACAGCTTTCTTCTTAGGAATCTGGTGAAATTTTTAAATTAAAAAAAATAAAAATCCTTTGACCATTTTGCTGGGCCCTTTCTTTTGTGACAAAAATAATGAAAATTTTCCACCAAAAAAAACACTGTTTTAATTTTCCAGAATTTCAATTGGGGAATAAGTATGCAAAGTACACACTTTCTTGTGTATTTGTAATAGTAACACAACTGGTTGGTACAGTAAATAAAATTTCACAACTTGAGAGTTTGATTCTCAACAACTTAGGCAAATATCAATAGCATTGTCTCTTTTTCAACTAAACCTTCTGTGAATTATCTTGTGCTGAACATCAGTAGTAGGTATGGTAATACATACAAACATACTAGAGACCTACCGACCATATACAAATGCAAAAAAAGAGCCAGGCTGAGAAATCAGTGCATACAAAAGGGGGGTCTTCAGCCTTCAGTTTGACAGACATCACTCATTTCCACCTTGTTAAATGTGTTCTGAAATTCTCGTGCATCAAAGTTCAAACATCACAGCTGAAAACAGAAAAAGAACCCTCCATCTTTGAAAGCTTTTCAAGGACTAATTGGTACCCCAGAAGTACAAAATGCTCAGAGAAGGGGATATAAAGCTGTGTCATCGATCAGGTTTACTCTAGGTAGCAGATACGTTTCCTACTACTGATGTTTGACACAAAATAATTCACAAAAGGTTTACCTGAAAAAGGGAAGTTTTTATTATTATTTGTTAAAATTGTTGACAATTGAAGCCTCAACTTGTGAAAATATAATTATTGTTCCAACCATAGGGTTACTATTACAAATACACAACAAAATGTGTACTTTGCATACTTTTCCCTCAACTGTTGAAATTTTGGAAAATTCAATTTGAAACTGCCTAACGTTGTTTTTTAAATAAATAAATATTCAGCAAAGAAGTGCCAAACATCAGTCATAGGTATGGTATTGCTGTCTTTCTCTTAATCTCTCCTGCAAAAAGAGTTAAGGCTACAAAAATGAGAAGCTCTCATACAAAAAGAGTTAAGGCTACAAAGATGATGAGCTAAAACACGTGAGAGTACACTTTTGACAAAAAAGATAACTTCAGTGGGTTGATTTGGAGGAGATTAGCACCAGCAGAGATGACAGGATGAAGTGCAGCATTCAAAATTGGGTGAAGGAAGGCTATACATGTTGCAGACACAGGTTGTTGCTGCTAGTATGGAGTGACTTGAGGATGGGTAGAGCTACCCATCATCAACTCTCATGTCTAATGAGGTTGGTCACCCTGACACTTGGTGCTTGACATCATTCCAGTCTTTGGTGTCAGTTGAGACCCACATGTCCTGGGACACTAGTGCTGCAGGACACAAGTCATATGACAGTTTTTTTAGTTAGTGTTGCTAGACTGGCTTGCCCCATCAACGCAAGAAATTATCCTTGACGGCTGAGCTCACATCATAACTCCTGAATGTATCAGTTTGGCCGAATTTTGATTTTAAGGAGAGCTGTGACAACTCAATACCAACAAGCATATTGTTATTGAGAAAGACAAAAAGAATGTCAAGACTAGTGTTGTGTGTATAAGTGTCAATAGCTATATATACAATGTGTAAATCTTAGGTAAGTGTAAATCATTTACACTTACATGTCCAAACTTTTTACACTTACATTGTTGATGTGTATATATTTATTTTTACATTTACATGACCTTGTATAATTGTTTTGAGACATGTAAGTGTATATACTAAGGTTTCATAAAGTCACCTTGTCTTTGGGCCTCCTTTCACCCTCATACCGCTCTTGCAGTGTATCCATAAAGTGAGGAAATTTTATAAAATATGGGTATGAAATGCTGAAAGTCAACATTTAATACATAAGGTTCTAAAATAATTATAGTAGTTGTATAGGTAGGAACAATGAAAATATATGTAACAGTAGTGGAGGCGTTTAAGAGAAATGAAATACAAGGTGAAATTCAATTTATCATAAAAATTGATGGTTTTCTGAGTTCCCTCCACCTTTCCCCTTATTGGAAACAACTTGAAAACAAACAAGAAACACTCAAGCTTCATAAAATGGAACAATTGTATTAACTAACAAAAAGATTACAAAAGTTTTATGCTTCAAATGCTACAATCACAAAATTATGGCTTGCAACGATTACAAAGGCTTGAAGGTTTTATGTGCATTCAAAATCATGAAAGGAAAGAATGAAAGACTACTCAAAACCACTCCAATATATACTATCGCACTTAACCCTAGCCACCACCAAACCCTAACCCTAGCCACCATCAAACCCTAACCTTAGCCGTCATTAAGCCTTAATGTAGCCTCCATTTCTAAACCTTAATTGCCACGATTCAACCTAACCTAATTACTATAAGGATGTGAATAGTATTCATCCTTTTGGTGAATGTTTAACACGTTCACCAACATTGAGAATTAAAAATGAATAGTATTTCTAACACTCCCATTCTATGAAGTTTCTAATCCAAACATGATTATCAATTTGTTATGTTGTTCTTTTGGTAATGCTTTAGTGAACACATCCACCACCATGTCCTTCGTTGAACAATATTCGAACATGATTTCGCCATTTTCAACTTGTTTTCGAACAAAGTGATGTTGAATATCAATGTGCTTTGTTCAAACATGTTGAGTGGGATTCTTCGTCAATGATATTGCACCTTGGTTGTCCCATCGAATCACCATTGGTTTCTTTTCTTTCATGTACCCTAATTCCTTCATGAGCTTTGTCATCCATATGGTTTCCTTGGTAGTTTGCGTACTTGCCATGTATTCTATTTCAATCGTTAACAAAGTGATTGTGGGTTGTCGTTTGCTATTCCAAGAAATGGCTCCATTTCCCATCACGAATACAAACCCTATGGTGGATTTCCTATCCTCAAGGTCATTGGCCCAATTTGTATCACAATATCTGACCAAATCTTGGGGTGGTAATCCTCTGAAGCATAATTTGAATTACAAAGTGCCTTGCAAGTATCAAAAATTGCGTTTGACCGTAATTTAACGTTCCAAACTTGGATTAGCCATGTGTTGATTCACCATGCTTATTGGGTATGCCAAATATGGCCGAATACAAAACATATCAAAAATCCCATGACTTGTTGATAAGGAACCTTCACCATCTCATCATTTTTGTTCACATTCTTTTTCAACTTTCTCTTAGGATCAAATGGCACTCCAATGGCTTGGCAATCCTCCATGCGAAAACATTTGAAAATCTCCTTGGGATACCCAATTTGGTTGATGTAAAAAAAACGTGCATGAGCTTTTTCCATTTCCATGCCAAGGAAGAAATGCAAGTCTCCAAAATCTTTCATTTCGAACTTTCGAAAAACTTCTTCCTTCATTTACAAAAGCTTGTCCTTATTATTGCACACCAAGATGAGATCATCGACGTAGACAACAATGAAAAGTTTGAAATTTTCGACTTACGCAACATACACGCTAAAGTTCGCATCACTCCTTAGAGATTCAATGTTTTTCAAGAAAACATCCAACTTTTGGTTCCAAGCCTTTGAAGATTATTTCAAGCCATAGAATTACTTATGAAGCTTACACACAAAATGTTCACCTCCATGTGTGAATCCTTTGGTTGTTCCATGTAGATCTCCTTTTTAAGGTCACCATTGAAAAATGAAATTTTGACGTCCATTTGATGAATCTCCATGTTTTCAATGGCTGCTAGTGCAAAGATGCAATGAATTGACACAAATTTTGCAACATGTGCAAAAGTTTTGTTGTAATCAACTCCTAATGTTTGGGTGAAACCTTTTGCCACAAGTTTGGCCTTGTAATGTTCAACTTCACCATCAACCCCATGTTTGATTTTCAACACCCATTTACAAGAAATGGGTTTTTTACCCTTGGGGAATGGCACCAAGGACCAAGTGTTGTTGATAACAAGAAAGTCATATTCTTCTTGCATGGCAATCTCCAATTGTTTTGCATTTTCACCTTTTAACGTTTTTTCCACGATTTGTTTTGAAAAAGCTATGGTGGTCCATTCCACCTTTTTAGTGGCCACCCACCAATCACAAAGCCACTCCTTACGTTGTCTTTGGGGCCTTTCTCCTCATCCATCTTGTTGTGGTTCATTCAAACCCTCATATTGTGGTGGAATAATTGTTTTTTTTGAAAAATAGTTTGATGTAAATTCATCACCTTCCACATCTTCCGCTAGTTTCTCCTTCAAAGATATAGATTAGCATCCTTAATATCATCATTCACAACTTCATCCACAACAATGTGTTCTACTTGCTTTGAAGGGGGTTTATTATCATGAACACCTTCCACTTCTTTTGTCCCTTCAAGGAACACATCTCAATTCTTGATGACCCTTTTGGTTTTTACACACATCAAGCAATATGCTTTGGTCCTTTCACAATACCTTAAAAACACATAAGGTATGGATTTGGACTCTAATTTGCTTTTCTTTTCATCAAGAATGTGCACATATGTTTTGCAACTAAAAACTTTCAAATGAAATACACTGGGTTTTCTATCGATCCATGCTTCTTGCAGGGTATTTGAATCAAGAACTTTAGTTGGGCATCGATTATTGATGTCAATTACCATGTTCACTACCTCTGCCTAAAATTCCAAATGAAGTCCTTGTGCACAAATCATGCTTTTAGTGCACTCCGTGATGGTCTTGTTAGTTCATTTTGCAACTCCATTTTGTTATGGTGTATAAGGTGCACTTGTTTGTCATTGAATTTACACAAAAAGTCATCAAACTTTTTGGACACAAATTTTCCTCTACTGGATTGCAAGGTTTTGATTTTCATGTTAGTTTGATTCTCCACCAAGGCCTTGTATGCCTTGAATTTGTCAAATACCTTTCCTTTTGCTTTCAAAAAGTAAACATGAATTTTTCTTGAAAAGTTGTTGATGAAGGTGACAAAGTATCATGCTCCAACATGAGATGTGGTCTTCATTGGTTCGCACACATTACTATGCACTAACTCCAAAAGCTTAAAAGCCCTAGTGGTTTCATCTTAAGAAAAGATGTATTTTGATGTTTGCCTTCAATGCAAGTTTCACACACAGTGCAATGGCACTTCTTTTAAATTTATGCCATTGACCATTTTGTCCAACTTCTTAAGACTTGCCATATTAAGGTGGTTGCGTATTTGGTGCCAAAACGTAACTCTTTCATTTGAAGATTTTGCCACATTCGCACTCTCTTTCCAAACATTGACATTGAGAAGATACAAGTTCTTTTCACTCTGTGCTTCCGCCACAATAATTCCATGGACATTATTCACCTTACAACCATCATTGTCAAAGTCCACTTTCAAGTCCTTTGAAATGAGTTTGCTAATGGAAATGAGACTATTTTTCATTTTGGGAACATGAAGAACTTGAGTGATGGTTGTAAACAACATTCTACCTTTAACTTGCATTATGGCCTTGATGTTCCTTTTCCCAATGGCCTCTAAAATGGTGTCATCTCCCATGTACATTTTTCATGGAACAATGGATTTGTAAGTGGTGAACCATTTTCATTCGAATGTTATGTGTTGTGTTATGTTAGAATCAATGATCCAATCATACGTCGTATGATTATTAGCACTCAAAGCGACAACAAACATTTGTTCTTGATTTTCATAGGCTTGGTTTACCTTTTCTTTCTCATCATTCTTCTTCTTCAAACAATTCCTCACAAAGTGTTCGGGTTTTTTATAATAAAAACAAAACTTCTTGTTTGCCTTATGAGTTTTGTTAAGTAATGTGGCATTTTTTGTACTTTCACTTTTTTTTTTTAGAAGCTTCATGAAGCAATCAAGCAACAATCAATTGAAGGTCAACATCTTTGGTGGACATGGACTCCAAACTTGTGGCCAAGTTATGAAAAGTTGGGGGAAGGTTCATGAGAAATACCATGTACACATCTTCATCTTTAATCTTTACCTCAATGGAACATATTTGATTCGCAAGTGCCTTGACCATGTTGATGTACGTAAACAAGTCTTCCATTTCTTGCATTTTGATGGTGAAAAACCTTCTTTAAAGAAACAACTTGTTTTTGATAGTCTTGGCTTCATGCACACCACAAAATGTCTCCCAAGTGCTTTTGACAATTTCGCAATATTGAATGTGTGCAAGTTGTGCATTCGTGAAATGTTCACAAAATAATGCAAATGTCTTAATTGTTTTTTCATTATAATTTATCATTTCATTTTCATCATCGGGAATTGTTGCACTCCCATCAACAAATTTCCAAAGCCCATGCTTGGAAAACATCATGCACATTTTGAACTTCCAAAGGTGAAAGTTGCCACCATTAAACTTTTCCATGACCTTCAAAGATTCCATTTGGAGAAATGACATTTTGTAGAAAACAAACACTATATGCCTTTCTATTCAAATGATTTACAGATGGGAAAATTTCAAGTTGAAAAACATGTTAATGTTTGGAAACCTCACTTCAAATCTCTCTCACTTAATCGTTATATGTCACAAAACAAAATCTTTACAAGAAAACTTTCAAACACTTGAAAAAATTTCTTGTACAAACTTGAAATTTCATTTGAAACTTACAACAATGGCAAAGAACTTTCTTTGACACACTTAAAACCTAAAGTTTTCAACAACTTGAAAACCTCTTTTCCACACACTTTAAACTTCAACATTGAAATTCTCAACAATTTGAATAACTTTCTTCCACACATTTTCAATTTAAAACTTGAAACTTAAAAACTTGAAAAACACTCTTCCACACTTTAAAACTTACAACATTTTGCAAATTAAAAACCTTCTTTCAAAAAGATTCTCCTTTTTTCTATGCAATATAAGCTCAAAAGCCTTCACTATTTTTCGTTTTAACATAATGTCCTATCTCTTGCTTAGTGTGGGCCCATAACCTATTGGAAACAACTTGAAAATAAAAAAGAAATGAAACATTCAAGGTTCATGAAATGGAACAATTGTATTAACTAACAAAAAAATTACAAAGGTTCTATGTTTCAAATGTTATAGTCACAAAATGATGGCTTGCAACAACTAACAAGGCTTGAAAGTTCTATGTGCATTCAAAATCATGAAGGGAGATAATGAAAGACTACTCAAAACCACTCCAATATATACTATCTCCTAACCTTAAAATAGCCGCCACTTATCCTTAACCTAACTACTGCCTAACCCTAGTTGCCACCAAACCCTAACCCTAGCTACCATCAAACCCTAACTTTAATTGTCACCAAATCTTAATGTAACCTCCACTTTTAAACCCTAACTTTAAGCCTTAATGTAACTTCCCTTTCTAAACCTTAACCACCACTATTCAACCTAACCTAACTACCATAAGGATGTGAATACTATTCATCCTTTTGATGAATGTTTAACACATTCATCAACATTGGGAATTAAAAATGGTTAATATTTCTAACACCCCCCTTGAATGTTAATGTATTTTTTTCAAGTTTTAAAAAACTTTCACCTTATTTATGACCAAATTTAGTGTTCTAATGTTAGATTTTTTTAATTTTATAAATAACTCTATTATATTTTTATTATAGACCTTAACGACCATACATTTTTGCAAATTCATATTGATTAATTGTGGGTGCATGTTTTGATACGTTTTTTTTGCAATGGGCCATTTGATTAACCTATCATCAAAAACATTATGAAATCCCCCCTTGCCCCCAAAAAAAATTACATTGTTTTACACTTATGTTGTTTTACACAACTAGATAAAATCATATAAATGTATTTGTTTTATTTTTACATTGTTTTACATAACCATGTAGAACCATATAAATGTATTGATTTTTACACTTATAGTTACTCAAAATGTAAATAAATCTCATAATGGGATTTAGATTTATGTGAAATGTAAGTCTCAAACCATTTACACGCACAACATTGGTCTAAACATATTGGCACAAACTTCCTAAAAGGTTAGTGGACAAAAAATGGTTTTAAGCTCCAAGTGCTGTGAGACCTACCATTCTTGTGATTAGGGTACTTGGTTTTCTAGGGTGTTAACAACCATCAATTTGTGGATTGGTGACCATGGATAACTGGGTGTCACAACTAGGAGTTAGCATTAACACATGAATACATATGTAAATAGTTTAGGAAGTCTTGTACATACATAGGGGAGAACACAAAGGGGAAATAAGGGGAAAACACAAAGAGGAATAGGGTAGAAAAAAATGATCAATTTAGAAGAGAAAATAGAGAAGATGAAAGATTGCAAAGTGTGGACCACAAATTTAAGATGATTTAAGGTGGACCAAAAAGCACATGGCCAACCCCAAGTTGGAACTTGGACAAATTTAGGAGGGTGTTCATGGCCCAATATATATGCCCGAACATTATTCCACTAAAATGAAAGAGGAATTGATATAGTTATGCCAAAAGTGGATGATCATAACTAAATACAAGCATTGGTTTGATGAACATATTTTCTACTTTTTTTCTTTGGTGAAATTAGACCATGTTTGTGTTTTTGTGAATGGGTTAAATGATCATATAAATATATGGTCAAAGCTTATATCTTAAAACCATTTTGGAAGCTTATTGATTGGCCATAAATTTGGAAAACCAAAAAAGGACCCATAAAAAATCTTTTGGGAAAATGGCAAGCAGCCCCAAGATGGACATTGGGATCTATGGAACTTAGTTTCATAAAGGAAAATGGAAAAAGCTTCGAAAGATTTGGAAGCCTAAACAAGGGGTTGGACCAATCACAAAGAAACTTAAAGGTTAAGTGAGAAATAATAGGGGGAACATAGACAAAAAGGACTATGTTTTACTTGTCATCAAGATGGTCGTCATTTTTTCCAATGTCCTAAATGTTCTCAACAAATAGCAGCCTTTACATTAATCACCCCAAAGAAGAACAAGGAAGGGGGTGATAATGGAACAAGAAATAAAGGACCTATCAAGGTATCAACTACCATTCTATAGAAAAAAGGTGGGCCAAAATCACATCATCATTCACAAAGAAATAACCATTAGTGGTAAACCCACAATGGTATTAGTGGACTTGGGTAACACCCATAACCTAATGTCAATAACCTTTGTGGCCATTTTGGGATTACCTTTAGGAACCATGGACCCTTGTAAGATCCTACTAAATGGACAGATTCATAACACTAACCTTTACTTGGAAGATGTGCCAATTCAGTTCCAAGTTTAGAAACACACATCAATTTTTTTTGCTTTGTTTATAAATTTTCCATTTTTTACTATTTTAAAACAATAGTTTTAGGGTGTGAGGGGGATTAAAGGGGTTTTTTGAGTTGTGGTTTTCAAGATTGGGGTTTAGAATTTTGGTTACATACCATATATGTTTGGTTGGGGATAAACATGGCAAATATGTGGGTTCTACGTCCCCAAAATATCGCCAATCATCCCAACCCTCCTAATAGGCACTTGATGGAAAGCTAGTAATTAGCTTTACCCTTATGCTTAATTGTGCCCCAACTTTCATCCATCCACCCATCATTTTCATCCCTCTTAGTTTATTTTAATTAGTCCCTTCATCCCTTCTTGGTCAGTTGGCCTTCTTTCTGCCTCACTCGCCACGCCCACTAAGAATTTTTCCAATACTTGTCATATGGTTGTCTCTTCTACGACCTCACATTCCTTGTCCTTCTTGCGGTTGTCTATTTAGTGTAAGGGGGGTTTAGCATGGCACTAGCTTTCATGCACTGCTCATAGGTAGTCATCTATCTTAAAGGTAGTGTTGCCCCCGACTTTACCATGTTTTCTTCCTTCTTCAACATGGACATGGATTGCACCCATATACATAATTAATGCTTTAAATTTGGGTTTATTTTGTCCTCATTCATACCATCATATTCCATATGTTCTTCAAGTTGAAATTTAACAAGCTTTACATATCACTTTATCTTGATTAGCATATGATCCTTTTAATATTGCAGCTTGACATGTTTTTTTGTTATTCTCTTCTTAGTGTTTATCTTTTTCTCCATAAGGTGCTAAGAAAGGCCACCAAGATATTCACACCCACTTACATCAATATAATATGGGTGGTGATTAGGAGACATTATAGGAGGAGCACGTAATTAGAGCACTCACATTAGCTTTTCGCAGATGTTCAGAATTGATTAGGGTTTAACCCTAAACCCTACCCCACCTCCATAAACACAATTGTTCCGTGCATGGGCCCTTGCTCATGTAGGGTAATACGTTTGAGTAATACGTGCACTACCTTCGAATAGACCAACAACCCCATCAAACAAAACCCCAAAAGTCCTTCACCTTCTCCATCCACTTGTTGAGGTTGATTTCCCCTCTTTTGTTGATGATTTCCATCTTAAAACAAAGGTTATTTTAAATCAAGATGCATTTATCTTTGCCTTGGTTCATTCACCATGTCTTTTTTCCAATGGGCCTTTGAGTATGGTGTATGAACTTGTTCAAAAAATTTTGTCCCAAATGATTCTACAAGTGGGTTCAACTTCCTTTTTTTCAAGGTATTTGGACACATTGCTTGAATTCATGTTCCAACTCCAATATCGTGTTTTTTTTTGCATCCCAATTCCCAGTGTTGGAAAAGCACCCTAAAGGCATACATCACATCGCAATCAATGAGGTGACCTATAATTTAGTTGCTTGCACATTGGTTATTCAATTTAGGGATACTCTTGTGGAACATTTTAGTCTTCATCAATTTGATCTAACGATTTGTGGCGGTTGTGAAACAATGGTCCATGGCATTTAAGTAATGTTAGACTTGCATCCAAATTGGGTGGTGTTATAAGTAGATGTCCATAACGCCTTTAATTCAATGTCATGATAGCCATTTATTATGAATTACAATTTTTGCTCAATTCTCTAGATCAACTTTTCCCACTTGTTTGATGATTATATGCACACCCATCCCCAATGTTTTCCTTTCATTGGTAGATGACATGCATATAGTAGGTTTGACATTAGATGTGGTTCTTGTTTTTTTATGCTTGTAATAGAAGTTCTCAACATTAAGCTTTTAATCCAGCTAACAAAATGTGTGGCTTGGTTTCCACAAGGGTTAAATCACTTTATATCATTTCGTTTTGGCTTTTTTACTCCCAATTCCAATTTACATATTTTGGGTACACTACGGATCCAAATCATTTGTTGAATCGTTTATGGTTGGGGTTCTACATGAAGATCTTGGGAGGATATTTACTTTCCTTATGCTTGCAAATCCTTAAGCAACTTTTGCGATTCTCATTATGTTATGCCTAACGCCTTAGGTACTTGCTTTGTATAGTGTTTCCATCTCTAAGTATTTGGCATCATTATGTTGAATTCGATATTCGTACCATAGCTACATTGGAGAAGTTACTTGGTGTGGGATCTTTTGGTGGTTTTGTAAATCCCTTAGCTCATTGTCAAGCCACTTATCCTACTTCTTTAGGTGGGTTTGACATCTTTTTTGTGATTTGGATTACTAACCCCACATGCTTGGGTTGTTGGCCATTGATTACTCTTGCACTTTTCATTTGTTTCCAACAAGATGATCACCATATTTTTTGGTGGATCACCTACATAAACAAGAATTTGCCTTGCTTCCAATAATCGTTCCTTCAAATATCATGTGAACACTTTTCGCTCATGTGTGGGTCTAGGAGCCGACATGTGGTTATTAGCTCGTCCTACCACACCTGCATTTCATTTATCCTTAGCCCACTTCCTTATAACACTATGTACCTATCTTGGTTTACCACATCCTATGGTTTCCCACCTTTCATAGTGTTATTGTGGTCATACCATTAACGATTTAAATACCCATTTACTTCGATGCCCTTATGGGAGTGAACGTACAATAGCCATGCTACATTTCAAAAGACTATTGTAACTACTACTTTGGAGAGTGGAACACATGTTCAGAAGGAGGTCTCCCACCTTTTCCCTCACCACACTCAACAAGCAGATATCCTTATCACCAGAAATGATTTTGGAACCTTGCTAGATGCCATCATTATTGACTTGATTTGCCTAGATATGGTGTAATGACCATTGATGATGATAACACATGCAACAATGATGGTTGTTCAAAAAAATTCACGATCATACGCTAAACGAACATTAGGTGATGACTTCATTCCCTTCGCTATTGAGATGTATGGGTGTTTTCATTCTTGTTTTGATTCATTTTTGACCGCTTGTTCATAAACCATTATTGTGTGTCATTAGTAGTCTTCTTTAGTCCCACTCAATGTTTGTGTCTTATGATTGACAACACGTGTCCATAACCCTATAGCATGTGCAAGCCATAGTGATTACTCAATAGGCTATTGCACTTGGTCGGGGTTCCTCATTTCTTCCACACATCATAATTAATGCGTTTTTGTCACTAGTTGATTTGTGGTAAATGACAACTTTTTCATCTTAGGCCAATGATTGTCATTTCATAACCATGAATTTTTTTTGCATGTTGTTTTTACCTGATTTTTGTTAATAGTTTGCTTTTGCTTTGTCTTTGAATTGTGTTTACTTATGTCCTCATTTACCTTGTAATTTTGTTGGATGGGTTCCCATCTTTGATTTATAGGGTTTTTTTTTCTAATTTTGAAATTTGGCCTAAAAATGTTTATGACATAATTATGGAAATACATGGGTGGCATGTAAATGTGGATTAATTTGTGGCACCAAACTAGATGTTACATCTTTTGAACTTGCAAGTATGCAAGCCCTACCTAATACCCCCTAATACCCCAAGTTGCTTTTGACAACTTAAATGTATACATGGAGATGCATAATTATTCTTTGTATATGTGCATGATTAGCCAATCAAGGGTTGTGGGAAAGGAAATGAATAGAGTGGACTAGTGGATAATTTGTTGAAAGAATATTTTAATGTTTTTCCAATAGATTCATCGGGGATGCCACCAACTAGTGAGGTGGATCATGCCATCAACCTAGACCCTAATGCAAAACCAATTGTTAAAACTCCCTATCATCATTCCTTTATGGAAAATAAAGATCTAGAACAACAATTAAGTGACCTTTTGGAAAAAGGGAATGTAAAGCTTAGTAAGTCCCCTTGGGGTGCAATTGTACATGCATTTTGTTAAAAACAAAGATGGCATTCTTAGATTTTGTGTGGATTGCAATAGTTTAAATAAGGTCATGATGAAAAATAAATATTCCTTACCAAGGATAGATGATCTCCTAAATCATCTTTATGTTGTTAAGATATTTTCCAAGATAGATTTTAGAAGTTGCTACCACCATGTATTCATGTGAAAGAACAAAATATACCAAAAATAGTCTTTAAAACTCGCTATGGGCATCATGAACCTTATAAAATTCTTGTTTCAAAAGTAATTAGGTAAATTTTTGTTTGTGTTCTTAAATGATATATTAAAATATTTCGAATTCAAAAACATGGAACATTTGAAGGTTGTAGTTGAAATCTTATAAACCTAATAAACTATTTACAAAGAAAAGAAAATGCAAATTTGTTGTTATCCAAGTAGACTACCTTGGACATGTAGTCTTAGACAAAGGAATGGCAATAGATCCCATAAAGATCAAAGTTGTGGCTAAATGGCCAATTCTTAAAGATAAGATGGAAGTGAAAAGTTTCCTAGGTTTGGCTAGTTATTATAGGTGATTTTGTGAAGAATTTATTCTAGATGGCAACGTTCTTAAGTGATTTATTAAGAGGAAAAGTAGCTCCCAAGACATTCTATGGAGTTCAAGATGTGAAGAAAGCTTTGAAGCCTTGAAGAAGGCATTTACATTTACTCATGTGCTAAAGGTCATTGACCTAAGAGTAAATGGGATAGTTTTATGCACTAATGCTAATGATTTGGCCATAGGTGTTGTATTGATGCAAGAAAGGCAAGTCTACCTATGAATATAAAATTAAACTACCCACCCATGAGAAGGAACTACTAGTTGTGATCCATGCTTCGAGAATTTGGAATCACTATGTATTTTTTTGGAAAAAAATTTAACATTGAAACTAACCATGAAAGTTTGAAATACCTAACCACCCAACCCAATTTAAGTAGAAGACAATGTAGGCGGGTGGAAAGGTTACAACAATTTGATTTTGGATTGGTTATGCATTATATAAAACACTCATCATCTAAAAATGGATGCACAAATAGAGAGGACTAACTATGCCTTAAAAGATATTATGTTAAAAATGTATGTTGACCATTGGCGAAAAACTTGGGGAAAATATTTGGTGGAATTTGCATATAATGGAAATTGGCATTCCTCCATTAAAACAAGCCCATTCCATGCCTCATACATGCAAGAATATTTAACTCCCCTTTCCATTTCAACACCTATTTCCAAGATGGAAGGTCTAAATGAAATGATTATTGATATGCAATATACTTTGAAATTGGTCAAAAAAAGTATTGAAAATGCCCAAGAACAAGCCAAGTTCTATGCTGACAAAAATTGAAGCCCTAGGGAATTTGTAATTAATGAAAAAACGTTTTTGAGAGTCAAGCCCTTGAAAAGTGCCTTGAGGTTGAGGAAATATTAAAAATTGTCCCTTCAATATTGTGGCCCATTCGCCATATTCAAAAGAAGAATAAGGTAGAAAATAAAAACTAGTATAAAAAAGAGAATAAAAAAGGTGAGAAGGTTGTAGAATATAGGAAATAACCTTTCTTATGCTTGTGGTTAGGTAGAGAATTACCATGTTGATATAAAATTTTAAGTTATTGGGTCAAAGTATGGTTGGGGTACCCAAAAGGACTATTTCATTTTATATTCACTTGCCCCCTTATTTAAACATGTTGAAACTTAATGACACATTCATATTGAAAGTTTGCTTTTATTCATAGATAGATACAGTACAAAAGTACCATTCTATGCATAGAATGTCAAATTTGAACAAGTTTAAGGATTCTTACCAAGTCCTTGAAAAAAATCCAAGACTTTGTTTCATGAGAAAAAAGGTTCAAGGACTCATAAGGGACGTCCAAACAACTTCTTTTAGCCCAAGATTTTTACCACAAACACTTTACGTGTTAATGTGTATAAAATGTATGAATGTGATAATAACCAAGTGCCCTATTGCAATGTAAAAAGTTTCAAAAAGTCAAGTTTTTGGGAATTTTGGGCCATTGATAGAACATGACCCATAGTGGATAAATTTTATTATTCTCACTTTCATAAATGAGAACAATAGATACTTTAAAGGCCTACATAAAGTCCAAACAAAATTATTTCATTTGACATGAGAAAAAAGGGTGAAATGTAAGATAAGTCATGGGAAAAGTGAAGAAAAAGGTGAATTTGGTAGTCCTTAGGGTTCAAATGTGGTACCCCAATCATGCTTTGACCCTATTATAATAAATGTGTAAACATGGTGTAAATACCTTTGTTTTGGCTACTTTTACATTTTCATTTAGGAGATTTGGGTAAAGATAAAGATTATAAATAATTCTAGATGGATTTGTTAGAAATATATATAAATGGCCACTAAAGTGGACTAGGTTTTTTCTAAAAGCGTCATTGTGTTCAAGGTGAGGGAAACTAATCCAATAAAATGGCTTTTTAGGAATGTTATTTGTATGTGGTACTATAAGATTAAGGGAGACTAGGTGAGGCACATAACAAGGGGCAATTTCAAGTTCCAAACCATGTTCTTCAAAATCAAAAAACTCATTTTCATCTTCAAGGTTAATGTATATGATTATCATTGTGTTAAGGGAATAGGTAGATTACATAATTTTTGGGGCTTACAAGGCATTATGAATAGGATTAAGCCATTGGACAATTAAGGGTTTGAATGTTGAATTTTTGTTGAATTTGGTTTTGTCGTTCATGTTGATGTTGACTGGGGGATTGCCCACTTGTGTAAAAAGTCATAATCATATATTAGTGAAGCATGTGACTAGTAGATGATGAGGTGATAACAAGATGGGGGATCACTAGTAGAAATTGGCCAAAATGTAACCACTTTATTTGTGACTCCATGCGACTATTAATTATTTACTACATTTGGACATTTTTGCAACTATTTCTTATGTTGGTCATATTTGTAACTACACTTCAATTAGTTTGCGACTATTTTGGTGTTCATATTTCCATGTGAACAACATTTAGTTTGGTTTTCATCCAAGAAGAACAATTTATGTCCCATTAGTTGCAAATGTGACCAATTTAGTTGCAACCCTATGGGTATACAAAGGTGTATTTTGTGAATTTTAAGGAATATAATTGGATGTATTAATATTTATAAATGTATATTTTGAATGTATATGAACAACCATATTACATGTGTATTCAAGTAATATTATTAACATAAATGGCCTCAATATTATGGTTACACTAATTAGTGTATATTTTGAGTATATTAAAATTTCATGTAAAATATTTATTAAATATATCGTACCCATATTACAAGTATATCCAAGCCATCTTATTACTTCTTAAAATTATTACAAATGACATTTATTAATATTAATATTATATATTAATATTAATTGCATGTAATAAAAAAACTAAATTTCAATATTATATTCATTAATTTTTTTAAAATATTAATATTTTATTACATAATGATCATAATGATGTCGATGATGATATTAGAATGATAGGAAAAATAATTGTATAATTATTGAATTAATTACTATAAATTTAATATATTATTATATTATTATATTAATTTTTCAAATGACTGATATACTCATTAAAATTTTATTTTTTATTTATTCAAAAAATAAAAATAATTATAATAAATCATAATAGAACTACCAATTGACACAATAATATATATTTAAAAATAGTTAACCTTGGCTACCAATTAGCTACAATAATAATTGAATTTATGTTATTTTTACTATTAAATATTTACATTCGTATTTACTATGAAATATAAAATCGAAAATAATAATGGGAATAATTATAATAAAATAGTTAGCCTAGGTTAGGTTTTTAATTATATTATTAAATTAAAAAATCATTTTTATAATTATTAATTATCAATAATTAAATATTTCAGTTATTATATTAATTTATTTGGTCATGAAATAATAATTAATTAGTTAATAATAATTGGCTAATTATTAGTTAATGAAATTGGTTGATAAATCATTATAGTTCATATATAATTAAAATTATATATTATTATTATTTATCTAGTTAATAAATTAAGTAACATTTAATAATAACTAATAATTTACTTAATTTAATAATCTTAATATATTGATGATTATTATAAATAGTTAGTTAGTTGGATAATTTATAAAGTGAATTAATTAGTTTTTACTTCAGTTGTTAATTAATTAATTAACAAGCTTATTAATTTACTTGTCTATGTTTTATTCAATAAATTATTAGTAATTTTATTTGTTAATTAGTTAATTAGTTAACTAGTTAGTTGTCACTTACTTAATTATATACTTTTCAAGATGAAAATGAAAGCTGAAACATATGGGATAAAAATTTTACTTGCAAATCATTTATGACTAAAAATTTTTAGTCACAAATGATTTAAAAGTAAAATGTTTATCCCAAAAGTTTTGGCTTTCATTGTCATTTTGAAAAATATATAAACAAGATGTTACGTCTTTGCATTTTCATATGTTAAAAATTGGACATATGAGATGAACCAATAAAAATGATTTAATCCAAAATAAAATATGAATATTCATGTACTTACACCTAAGTACCTATTTTTTTAACTTACCTACCTACCTACCTACCTTCCTACTTAAATAGATATTTAACTTAAGTAAGTAAATAGGGCCTATCTAGATAGGTAAACTAGCCTAGATGGGTAGGTAGGTATATAGGTAGGTAGGTACTTAGTTCAACCTACATACCTAAATATTGATTTAAATTGAATTTGGACAAATTCAATTAATATGCCACATGGAAAATATCTATTGCACCATGTGTCGCAATATAAACCATCCAAACATAAAAATTAAATGTTTTAGATTATTTTAAAATAATAATAAAATAATTTTAATTATCAAGAGTTGGGACACGTGGCAACACATAATTTGTTCCCATTGTTCACCAAAAAAGTTGCATCTTAGTTGTAAGTGACAATATGTAATGGCAAATCAAAGGATGAATGTGTATTTCGTTGACTCTTTCTTTCATCCAAAATTTTTTGTCGTTTGCAACTAGTTTCAATACGACTTGTCCAATGTGACTATTAAGATTTTAGTTGCAAATGTCATTTACAACTAAAAATTTGTCACAAGGACTAGTTGCAAAATGACCATTTTCTACTAATGGATGTTAGTTTTCATTAGTTTTATTTCATCCATATGACAAAATGACATGGATGTCCAATTGTCATTATAATGATTAAAAAATTACTAAAAATCATTTGATATGAACATAGAGAACCCACCCCCCCACCTACTTACTTAGGTAGATGCAAATTAGGGTGGCTCAAAAGCAACAAAAGTCCTAATCCCAAAAGTCCATATTTTAACATTAAAATGAAAAGAGTAGTTAAAAACCAATTTTGAATGGGCTTGATGTGATGATTAATCAACTAATAATGTCCACATGAAAGGCTACCCATCTAGGTAATTTTTTAACATACATGTTAAGGGGAAAAAAATCAATCCAATAAAAAATGACTACGATAGGGATTCAGAAAAATAAGGTCCAAATTTAATCATTCAAAAGTCCATAATTATTTGTTGATTTATTTTTGTTGTAATTTTTTTGAATCCATATTTTTTTCCCATCAAGTATCATATATTGAGTCCCTATAAAAAATATTGAGATGAAATCATAACAAAAAATGCATTTGAATGTTAGTGCATAACGCAAATAATAGTCCATATGCTCATTTTAAAAGTCCATTATTATATGATTAGTGTATGTTCATTGAATTTTACCCCTCAATAAATATTCTTATTCAAAATGGCAATATTAATTCATAAATATTTTTGTCAAATTGATGATTTTACAATGTGTTTGTGGCATTTGAATAAAGTACACTTTGTAGAAAGTCCAAAAAATGATAAAAAGTGAGCCACCTTAGTGTGCATTCACCCACCTACCTATTACCCATTAACCCACCCACCTTCCTACCTACTATCCATTTACTTACCCATCCACCTACCTACCCATTACCCACTTACCTACCCACCAACCCACCCACCTTCCTACCTACTATCCATTTACTTACCCATCCACCTACCTACCCATTACCCACTTACCTACCCACCAACCAACCCACCCACCTTCCTACCTACTATCCATTTACTTACCCACCCCCCTACCTACCTACCTACTACCCAGTTACTTACCGACCAACCCACCCACCCACCTACTTATTATCCACTTATTTACCTACCTATTTACCTAGCTACCCACCCATTTACCTATTACCCACTTACCTCCCTACTTACCTACCCTCCCATGCACCCAACCACCTACCTACATACTACCATTTACATATTTATTATCCATTTACTTACCCACCAATCCACCCACCCACCTATTTACTAACTACTTACCTACCTACCCACCCACCCACCTACCTACTTACCTATCTATGTAGCCATCCGCCCACCCATCCAGTTACTTACCTACCCACTCACCCACCTACTTACTTCATCAACCTACCTACCTTTTATTTCCTATAATGTATTCACTTCCTACCTATCACCCTACCACTTGCTACCTACCTCATACTCTTGTAGTGATATGAAATAAATATGTGAAAGAAAAAAACTTGACCAAAATTGGACACCTTTTGATGTTGTAGTCCATCAGTAAAGACATGGTTTATCATATGAAGGTGAAAGGTTTAATTCCTAGTACTTGCAACCTATGTGCATTCCTAAAGGGCTAAGGTAAGTAGACTAGACTAAGGTAGATACATAAGTAGGTTACATAAGTAAGGTTAGGTAGGTTAAACTACTACCTACCTATTTGCCTTTTTTGACCTACCTATTAAAAATAGTTTTTAATAATAATCCCAAAAAAAAAATTTAATCTAGGTATAAATTTGAATAATCAAATGGTTTAATGTTTATCAATAATATTTTAGTCATTCATTATATGACACCTTAGCATTATATATGGCTTGTGCTTTATGACTTCTCATTAATGACTATAGGATGAAAAATGCCACGTTAAACATTAAATGACTGCTTGTCCTTTGCTACTCGTCCGTTATAACTAAGGGTCTTTATTCATACAATGTCTAGGATGATTACAAAATTAGTCATATATGGAGTCATAGATTTAAGAATTTCTTCTAATGATTACATAACCTTGTTGATTTTTGTAGACCTAGTGGATCGAATTCTTGTAGCTATGTGGTCATTTCACCTCTTGATGGTTGAGGCTTATTAGCTTCCTTAAAAGAATCACTTTTTGATGAGAGAGATGTAGGTTCAATACTAATGTTGATTTCTTACTACTTGGGGTTTGGATTGGCTATTATTGGGAATTAGAATTGGTTTTTTATTAACGGGTTGTACATGAGAGCTAGATAAGTCAAACTTTGGAATGAAACTATTATCACCAAGACTTTTTCATTCATTAAAGTGTACGTTTTGTCTTATAGAGGGGTCAAAACATCTATATTAGGCTTTAGTTTGAGGATCATAACCAACAAGATTACATTTAATAGCATGTGGAGACATCTTCAATTTTCTAACCTCCTTTGCTACATGTACTAATGTACATACCCCTTACAATCAAAAATACGTAAGTGTGAAAAAATAGGCACTATTTTGCTTGAAAACTTTTTTTCAAAAGACCCACTATGACCTTAATTGAAAATTACCTTTTGTCAACAAACAAAGATTGCTATTAATCTTGCATCAATCATAGTCTTTTTATATTACTTTTGAAGGTCCAAATGTTAATGAAATAATTTCATATTTTGGACATTTGTAGAATAAGATGTTAAATTTGATAATGTGCAAAAAATTTAACTTATTTTCAAGTTAAAATTTTTTTGAAAAAAATTTGGTGTAAAAGACACAAAATTAAGCAATGGTTATGCCTACTTTTGGTTCCTATTAACATAACTTCACCTTAATATCTTTGCATTGTTAAAAACTTCAAAACGTTTTTTTAAATGCTTTAACATTCTTTTGGAGTTTTGCATTGAAAATAAATGAGATAATCTGATCTTTTAGTAACAACTTAATGATGGGTGAAAGCATGATTGGGTGCACCAAAGATGTCCCAAATGACAATTTTCCATATGTCTTTAATAAAGTACTCCACACCAAGATTATATAAGAATTTTTAATGGAATTGGAATGATAAAATCACAATCTACATGCAATCAACCTTTTTATTCTAAAAATGTTTTAGATTTGGATATTATCACATTGTACTTTAATTGTACTTTTGCCATAACACCAAATGTTTCAACAAACAACTTAATGCCAACATGGTGTTAGTACCACCAAACTTTGATTTTTTGAAAAAATGAAAAAAATTCACCATCTAAGACATCCATATGTATCCAAACACATAAAATTGGGGTTTTGCAACATCATAGTAATTTGCAACAATTCATCAAAAATTAGAAATAAAAAAAAATTCCATTGAAAGGAGTACATAAGAAAGCAATATTTTGAATTAAATGTTTGAAGTTGAAATGTTCTTACAATTATCTTCAAGGGAAGTATGTTGTTAGATTTTTTTAAATTCACATCCATATTTGAGATGAATATTTTCAATTTAAAAATGTAAGGAGCTAAGTTTTTCAAAAAGTTCATGTGTCTTTATACTTACACCAAATTATTTAAAATTTGACATGCCTTAGGTCATGAAATTTAAAGAAATCACATAAAAAAATTAGCTTTGGATTCATTGAAATTAGGTGGATAAGCATGATGGACAATTTAATAACTTGATTTTTTTTTGAATAAACTTGGTTGAGAACTCCAAATTGAATATTCATTTAGGTAAAATCAATACAAATTTCATTGAAAATCCACGTCAATATAGTAATAAATAAGGTTAAACCTTAGCACATGTTTTTAACATCCTAATCATTCAATTTGAAAGCAAAGTCACATTGGTACTGGTGCCCTTTAATACTACACGTATGTGTCCAAAAATTATACACTCAATCATGTTCTCACACTAACGGACAAGGCTTTGTTTTGGACTTCCTAATTATGTTAGTGTCCTTAGGATCGGAAAGGATTACAGGAAAAATGGATGATCTAGTACATTCCTCTAGTTCTACAAACTCCCAAAGATCCTCTCTTTCCAAAATTGTCTAGTTGTGAAATCTCCAAAGAACATAATTTGATTCCCCTTCTAACTTATTGTTTTCTATGATGGTACCTTCAAGACCTAACATGTTGGATTTTTTGGGAACTCCACAAAGATTTTATATGCAGGAAAAAGAAAAGATCCTTTAAACAATCTTTGAAAACAAACAAGCAACCAGTCCCTTGACTGTACAGAGAACACCCTTTATGTCCTAACCATATAGACTTCAAGAAACTCTCTTATCCTTATTACCTTTGTAGTATTAAACCTACTCTGATACCATGATAAAATTGTATGTTCATATGGTGCATACTTCATTACTTAAAAACAAATGAGAAAGAAATCAATATATTAAAAAAATTGAAATTTTTTTGGCAGTTATTAAAGGTCAATGACTGCACTACTGAGATTGAGTGCAACTATCACTAAGCACTTCAGTTAGGGACTACTACTATTAGACAGTTATGTTAGTTACAGTATCGAAAGTAAAACTAAACAGATGAAGATAATATCATTTAGAAACTTGTAGAAGCTTTTAGATCTTAAACTAGAGCATATATTCTAACACGAAGCCACCAGGGTTTGCAATAGGAAGTTGTAATATTTTTCCCATTCCAGAATCTTTCCCTTGACAAATCAATGTCCTCCTCATCATCAATGTGTGTTGATTTTTCTCAAAATCAGTTAGAAAATTAGCTACTCACAATGCTGAAATTCTAATAATTTGTTTGACATTACTATTGGCTACTTAAGTAGTGCAAAATTGTTTGAACAAATTATTTTCCCACCCCAATTGTAGGAATTTCGGTCATTAATTTTATTGCCAAAGATAAAAATGGGGGGAAAAAGTCATCAAGAAGATGCCAGAATGATATAGGTATTATAATATACTAAACCATAATCGTACAAACCCATCTTTTGGAATATAATACCATTTCATACAAATGATATGGTTCGCATCACATTTTTCTTCATACTTTTCTTAGGCAATTGTTCCAATTCAATGAACCAGAAAATATTAGATACATTAAATCATCCATAACAAAGGCAAAATGGTATTACATTATTTAATGAGTACTAGTGTGAATCCGGTGCATAATGCACCCGTCGAGCAAAAAAAAAAAAAAAAGG
>Ga0116231_10003386_pt1 | contig 33180 bp, 37 predicted proteins | sample S1TSphgellanicum_2_FD_89695 | JGI IMG/M metagenome (GOLD analysis project Ga0116231, IMG submission 89695) | Host-associated microbial communities from peat moss isolated from Minnesota, USA - S1T2_Fd - Sphagnum magellanicum MG | ecosystem: Host-associated > Plants > Peat moss > Unclassified... | reverse complement strand
CAAGTTGCCCGTGGCTTGTCCCAACACCAAAAAGGTGCAGAATGAGTTCTAACCCATTTGTGGGTTGGATTTGGATGCAGGACCGATAACTAAGTAAGCTTGTCCCTCTTCCTAATCTATCCCGAAGCTTTCAGCACGCCCCTCTCACCCCCTTTAGTGCTGGAAGCTGGGAGTAGCTCCAAGTCCCAAACTATTTCCGCATTTTGACATATATAGTTGGACCCCTTTTGGGTCTAACAAGGGACTTGGGAGTGCGTCAGCTTTAGTGCCCTTTAGTTTTGCTTTGGTTGTGTTTGCTGCAAATTTACTTTGTGATTGGTTTAGGGTTGTGGCACCAATGGTGCATGGAGGAAGGGGTGGTTTTTGCAAGGACACAATTGTGTGGTAGCCTGAAGCAACGAGGTTGCACTTTGGAGTCCAAGAGTGGCATGCTAATGAGGTTGGATAATAGATGGCCCAAGTTTTGGTGGGAGGTATATTTTTTGTTGATTGTGTGCATCAATCCAAGGATGGCCTCAATGATGTGTTGATGTTTACTGTGATGGGGGATTTAATTGAAGAATGAATGTGACATTTTGGTTCAATGAACTAGAAAATTCACATTTAACACTACAAGGGCTTCACTGAGAAAGATTTTGCCACAAGGCTATTTTCATAATTACATTGGCTTCCTTTTGAAGGATATCAAGCATGTGGTATGAATTAACTAAGATGTTGTCAAAGCAAAAATGGCATATTTGCATGACCACACAGTCATTGTAAACTTTATTGGAGATAAACCTTCCCCTTCCCCTAATGCATTTAATGTTTAGCTTGTTTTCCTTAATCAAAAAGTTAGGGGTAAGGTGTTGTTTGATTGTTCTTTTGGCAAAGGGTTTTTCATGCTAAAATTAGATGGACTTGTCACAGTGAAAAAGTTGTTAATGCTAACACCTTTCAAGACAAGTTGGGAATTGGCTATTTTTCAAGAATGGGTTCCAAGTTTCAATGTCGATAACTCAAAAGGTATGAGAATCCCAACTTGGATCACCTTAAGGAAGCTCTTGGTGGAATTTTGGAGCATAGGTGGGGAAATCACGGCTAGGCTGGGCACTATGTTAAGGTTTGATAAGGTAACCATTCAAACAACTAAACAACAATTTTGTGTTACATTAGAGGCTAGAGATGGATGGGAGACATCATTGGTGGTGGAAAATGAAGCCATGGGCGAAACAATGACAATGCTGATTGATTTTGATTTCTTACCCATTCGGTGTAAATTTTGTTTAAAATCATTTCACCAAGTGAAGGATTATCTAAACTTGGTTAGTTTGAAGGTGAAGTCCATGAAATTGGGGGAGGCTTATGAGAAAACCTTATTCATGAAGAAATAAAAATGTTGCCATTCAAGGGGAAGGAGCAAGAGTGGCAGGTGGAGACATTCACAAAGATGGGGTCGACCATCTTATGCTCGGAGATCCCAAGATTAGTTCATCAAAGAAGCAATTTTCACCTATTCAGGAGGAAGGAAAACAAAATGGGAAGGACTTTAACTATTTTGTCATGGTCATTAGTTGTAAAAAAAATAAGCCAAGGAAAGATAGGCCCATGCCTATCTAGGTCCCAGTGAACAACATGTTGATTACCTTAGATGCATTACACCAAAGTGATGGCACCATGCTTGGAAGGAAAGCACAAAAGGAAAATGCTCAAGATCATGTTATTATGGTTAATGGAATTGAGAAGAAATATGTAGCTAGCAAGGTAGCCAAGATGGATTCTAGGGGAAGTGGAAAGGATCAAATTGCTACCACTAGAAAAGGTCAACAAGTTGAAGGAAAGTTGTTGTTGGATGAAGGGGAGATGATTAGTCCTTGAGCAAAACTTTTAAAACCAAGAAAGTTGCAAATTAGAAACCATCCATTGATTGAGACGGGATTAGGGTTTGGCAAGGTTAGATAGACTCTATGCACCTAAAGGCATGGGAGCATGGCGAGATGGGTCCATCATGAGTTATGAAATCAAGGCGGATTATGGGGTGTTAAATCATTCCCTAATTTTCTTTTGTTGTAGGATGGGGGAACCAAACAGTGTTAGAAGAAACATTTTTCATATGAACAAGAAGCATTTGAATAATCTAGTGGCCATTGCCAATGTCGCAACCCCACTTTGAGGGAAATGTGAGGTCGCCATTCACACTCCCGAAAATGGGACTTGGGAGTCCTCCGGGACTCCTGGAAACTCAGAACGTGATTGTAGGGGTCAAAACACCTCGCATAAAGGCTTTCTTTATATCGTTGGAAAGTTCTTGAAGTGTAGATGTCCAAAATGTCCTCGCATGAGCCATTTGGACATCTAAAGCACAAGTTATGATCGAAAGAAGGGCCAAGAATCAAACTGGTAGTTTGACTCCCGACCACTAAAAGTCGGGAATCGACCTGATCCCGGTGTGTGCAGGTGGATTGCAATGCACCATTGAAAAGTCATCAAAGAGAGCTACAAATTTGCTTCAGACCTTGTCCCAATCGGAGGTTGGAGCGAGAAGTTATGAACGCCCAAAGTCCCGGGAGTCCAAACCGGGACAGTTTCAGGACTCCACTTTGGGAGTCCCGGGAAAAAGTGCCATTCGGATGCAAATGTGGCGGAGTGCCACAGAGAATACTATATGAGGGAAGGTGGTGGCTTCCCCTGAGTCTGGGCCGTGGTGAGTCAAGTGAGTCCAGAGTTGCCCATGGCTTGTCCTAGCACCAAGGGTGCTCTAGAATGTGAACTAACCAACTTGTTGGTTGGTTTGATGCAAGTTCGAGTAAGTGAATAGCTTGTCCCTCTTCTTAGTCTAATCTCGGAGCTTTAGCATGCCCCTCTACCCCTTTTAGTGCTAAGAGCTGGAAGCGTGCCCTGAGTCCTCCACAATTCCACAACTTGAGTAACTTAGTCCCAACTTGGGACTAAGTAGGGACTTGGGAGCGCGTCAGCCAAAATGACTAAACTTTGGAATGGGCTGAAGGAAATTTTGCCTTTCCTTTCCAAAATATGCAAAACAATGGGGTACTATGAAATGTTCTATAAGAGGAAGTGGTGTTCGAAGTGAGGATGTTGGAGAATTTAGTGAAATCTTAGCTTGATGTTGCATAAGGAGAATTGTAGGCAGACCCAAACAGTGAGGAAAATAAAGTAACAATGGATAAAACATTAGATCAATTAAAGGAGTTTGAGGAAAAGAAAATTTATGACCTCAATAGGAGGTCAAGGGGAAAATGCTAGAAAAAGGCCATGAAGCCACTAAAGAATTCTTTGCTACATTTGAAAAATGTGGGCTTCGTTCACGAATCATAGAATTGGAAGATGACCAAGGCTAAAACATCTATTCAACTATTGAAATAGGTGAACAGTGCAGAGAATTTTATGCTAGACTATATATAAGGCGAACTCTTAAAGATAACAACAAAGAAGCCATGGAAGTTTTTTTGAATTGCATGAAAGACCAAATTCCAGTGTTGATGAAAAGGAAGCTGGCTGCACCCATAACAGAGGAGCGGTTATGGTCCACTCTGGAGGCTATGGTAAAGGCAAAGCCCTTAGGCCTGATGGGGTAATAATGGAATTTTTCCTTTTTATGTGGCCAGTCATAAATTAAAAATATACAAAGATGATCAAAAACTTTATCATGAACGGTGCTTTCCCTCCTAAGGTTATGAGAGGGTTGATAACACTCTTGCATAAAGGGGGAGAGAAAAAACAACTCTTTAATTGGAGGCCCATCACACTGTTCAATGTTATGTTACAAACAAGATTTTTGCGAAGGCACTCCAAATGTAGATGCAACCAATGCTAATGGAAGCCATCGATCAGGATCAATCAACATTCTTTCCCTTTAGATTTATCTTGAACAACATTTTGTTAACTCATGAGACCATTGCATCGGCTGAAAAATCTAAACAACCTTTAGATTTCCTTAAATTGGATTTCTCCAAGGCTTATGACAAAATAAATTGGAGTTTTTTATTTGACTATACAAACAAGCTTGGGATTCCATCTGAGTTTCTCAAGATGACAAAAGTGCTTTCCTAGGGGGCTAATTGCAAACATAGTAGTGAATGGAAAAGCTTCCAAGGCTTTGGTGACTAAGAGGGGCATGTAGCAAGGATGCCCACTTGCTCCCTACCTATTCTTAGTAATGGGAGAGGCCCTTAATGTTAAAATCTATGAGGAACAAAGACTTGGTAAAATCAAGGGCATTCGTTTACCCATGTCAAATAAGAGGCAAATAATTGCCCGATACGCGGATGATATTAGTTTCACTTTGAAAGCATCTCAAGAAGGCATGATCTGGTTAGCACAACTACTTGACCTCTTTAGCATCACATTTGGCCTCCAAATTAACCATGTTAACTCTATAACCTTTTGGATTGGGGGTAGAAAAGAAATTAGACCAACCTAGATAGAGAGTTTAGATGGACATGGGCTTCATCCAAGGCCATCTTTAAGCTACTTAGTATGTCTTTTGGGTTTTCCCTAGGTTCAATAGATGTAGATAATTTTTTGTTAGAAAAGGTTCAACATAAGTTAAACTATTGGGCTTCAACAAAATTGTCCTTTGCTAGGAGGAAAGTGATTGTCAATAACATTCTTCTTTCCTCCTTAGGGTACTTTGTGAGTGTTTAGGGAGGGACCAAAAAGGGAATCCTTAGAATTGACCACCAAGAACTATTTTTGGGTAGGATCGAATCATAATTGTAGGTGTCAAATTGCATGGGGCCAATGTTGTGGGAAAAAGAAAGATGGGGGTTTAAGTTTGGTTGATCGAATAGAAGCAACTAAGGCATTTTTGTCTAAATGGGTGGTGCATGCTTTAGAGCCTGGAAGCTTTAATTTGTAGGAGTTTCTTCAATTTTGGTTAAGACAATATCAGCCACATAGGGGGGGGGATGGAGCCCTAACTTGGAATGGTGTATGCAGGTTGACCATAAGAGGGTCATTGGGTTTATTTTATGGAATAGGGTGGGTAGAACTTGGATTAAGATGGTGAAAGAATTGAGATTCAATAATCCAAAAAGCGTTAACAAAATTTTAGCATCAAACTTTTGGTGGAACATGATCATCCACCCTTGGCATGTTGGCTTCTTGAAGAGCAAAACAACCGAGTTCCATGGGTTGGGATGGGTTTCAATGTCTGATGTGTGGGTGGCTTTTGTAGGAATATTTGCATCCAAAGAGGAAATGGGCAAAAAAATTATGTTATCCCTCGAAGAGGAGTTGGGATATGAGAGAATCATCACCAAGCTAGAAGAAGCATGGGGAGGTTTATTGAGAGAAGGAGACAACCATTGCAAAAAAGGAGATTGGTTTGCTAAAAAAAAAAAAATGTTCTTGTCTATGGTTTGTCATGCTTCATTTACCTTTAAACTTGAATGCAACAACAATGTTCAACATCTCTACATCTTGCAAAACATCAAGTTATATATTGTGGGCTCCTAGTCAAGGACCTTGAATTTCATTAATGATGGAGAGGTGAAAATCTTTTAAAGTGTACCACACAGGATGAAAAAGGCATAGTCCTTACTGCAATCCTTTTTTACCCTATATTTTGATCCCTATAAAAATAATCAATCAAAAGTTGTCAAAAAATTTAAAAGGACTATATTTTAAACTATTGCAATTTTAGATTCCATCATAATAATCCATAAATTTGTTTTTAGATGGTAAAAAAGGACTAGGTAAAAAAGATAAAAAAAGGGTGATGTTGTGACAAGATTTTGGTACACCTTAAAGAATTTGCACCTAGAGTGTCAAAAGGAGTGAACAACCACTATTGGGAAGGTGGAGTATCAGGGTAAGAATATCAAAGTTATCGAGAGGCCCTAAAAAGGTTCATTATCTAGTATGTTCTTGTAAGATAAACACATTAAAACTTGACCTTAATGCCTTTTCATGGAAAGGTGGGGAACCTTTGTTCTCTTTCACAATTGCACTAGGGAGGAAAATGTTGAAAAATTTTATACCAAAAATTATTGTGGTGGAAAAGAGGTGGGCAAGGGTACTTCTTTTTACTTTCAAACTAAGATGGATGAACATTTGGTGCAAGACGTAAAGTAGGAAAAAGGTGGGCTTCATATGGGCTTCATGGAATAAGGCAATTGCAGTTAACACTTGGAAAGCTAAGGTGAACTATTCAATTAATCAAACTTGCCCATTGTGCAATAATGAAGGAGAATTCATGCTACATAGATTTTGGGATTGTTGCCATACATAATGGGCTTAAGAATACACACAAGACATTGTGGATGAGTTTGCCTACGATAACAAGCCATCACGGGTGGTTGCCCCCCTACATTGGAAATAATGTGTTTTTGTTGCCAAAAGTCCAAGGCAAGTGCAGCATGTGGAAAACATATGGTCCTTGTTAAGAGGTATCACATTCTAGACTTTGTGGATTAAACATAATGATTTGGTTTTCAACAATGAAAAATGGAATGTTGGTAAAATCCACAAAGTTATTTGGGATGCCCTATTTGATTATGGTAGGGCTGCTTGGAATAGATGTATGAGGCTAATTAAAAAAAACCCCTAGGGCAAAAGAAAATCTTCTTGAAAAGTTTGATAAGAGCTAGGGTAGGCACCAAGTTATTTGTGTTAGGGTTGATACCTTTGTTAGGCGGTGTTATGATGGGCCCCAAAGGGGCTTCATCAATTAAGGTTCCAAATGTGTTATGGCATTCCTTTCGTTTTGGGGGTTTATTGTTTTTGTTTCTTTTTGTAATGAATTCTTTCCATTTGTGCCCCAAAAAAAAAAAATCTTTGAAAGATTCACAAAATGTTGTTATATAAGGGGGGTTGTAGTTGCAAAGTCTCTTGGATCACCCACCATGTATACTTCCTTTTTCATGTGTCCTCCCAATTTAATGGTGCCCTGGCCTTTACTTGTGCGGTCTCTTCTTGCTCTAGTAAAAAAAAAACCAAACATGTGAGCCATTTGGAAAACACAAATAATGTTCGAATGCTAAAAGACTTGCAAAAGACAAATTTCTTGGACATTTGAAATTTTATCATTTCCAAAGCTTAAATGCAATTTAAAAATATATATACTTGTAGCATAAATTGTGGAAGATAAAATTTGTAATGTCATAAATTATATTTCCTTTGACAACTTCATGTAAACAATGTGGATTTAGAGATAGATATTTTAGGATAGTCACAAGGATGATATTGTTAATGTCATTGCCAACAAACAAAAACAAAACAATATTGTCCTTAATTTCATCATCTATGACTAGGTCCCCTTGATTGTCAAATGTGTTTATCAATAATTATAAAAGGTCATGGTGCCAACAATCTTGGCCTCCTTTGATAACCTACAAAATTTACCATATTAGTACACAAATGGGTAATCAAAAAATTGCATGACAAATTTGCATCAAGGCAACCATAAACCTCTAGGGGAATTTTTAAATGGTCTTGTATTGGCTTCCTTGAAAATTCATTAATTTCTAAAATTGCCATCTATAGACAATTAGGTTCCAATGGTTATAGCAAAAATATTGTACAATTAATAATTTTTTCTACTTTCTTCTCCAACCCGTTTCAACATCAAAAAAATTATTTTTCAAGACCTGGAAAAGTTTTGATCTTTTATTTTTCGGCTCCAAGATATGCTTGTGCCCAATGTTTGCAAAAGGCTTTTTCAAGCAAACCTAGCCTTGTGGTAATTAGTCCTTGGAAAATTAAAGGGTAATTGCATTAATCTTTCAAGATACAATTCAATATCATGTGGCATATAATCAAATTCTAGCCCATCTTTGATACTCAAAAATAGATTTGACACTAAAGAAAATGTGAATTGCTTGATGGCCTCCACACCCATGACTTCCTCCTTGCTTTCCCAAAATTGATCCAAATGTAATCTCATCGTTTGATCCATTTTGGGCACAAAATTTTGCAACCCATCTAGTCCAGAAAAGGATGCAAAAATACGACACGCTTTCCTAAATAATAATGTCCCATAAAAACCAATTTCAACCCAAGTTAAACCCCTAATCAATATCCAAGAATTTAACTAAGGCTTATTTAATTTTTAATCAGGGAAAATTTTAATGATTTATGCACAAACCTTGATAGGTGGAAAGTTTTGTATAAATCTATAATATTATTATATCCTTGAACTTTCCACTACTGTAAATGCAAATTGCAATAAACTGTAGTTAGTTTTCAAATAAATTGTTTTGAAAATTCATGGCCTCGTAGTGGTACCACATTTGAAACATATTGATATGCAAGGGTTTACTGTAATAGTGGGTTAGTTTGTTTACTTGTGTTCTTTTCTTGTATTGTTTGCAAGGCTATGACAACCAAGAAGTCTAGCCACAGGTGGTGGCCATGAGGTTTCCAGTAGCTTGTTCTTGTTTGCAAACTAAAATTTATTGCCATCTGGGTCCAAACCCATAAGGAGTCCAAAATAAATGTCATGTTGTCACTATTTTCGATAAAGGAATTTGTTTTTTTCTTAGGAATCCTTATGATATTGGTGAAAATCTGATTGTACATTTGAAAAAAAAAGTGACAAATCTACAAATAAAAATATAAAACACATTTTTTCAAAATCAAATACTCACTTCATGGGTGGGGCAATAAATTTTTTTCACTGTACATGCCAAGTGTTTGATTGTGTGAGTGTGTGTTGTGTAGAATAGTTGGGTCTATTGCACATTTGTGCAATGACAAGGTTTGATGTTTGCTAACACTTAAACGTGCAAGGAATATTAACCAAACTACATGTTTGCTAACACTTGAATGTGCAAGGAATATTGGTCAAACTACATTGTTGCTGGCATTCGGATGTCCAAAAACTAATATTTGGGTTGCATTCATGTTGCACACAACTAGGTTTGCATCCACATTCTTGTTTTATACCTTGTTGATAATTGCTTGTAAAGAATAATTTACTGACCTTTGAATTGTTGTGGGTGTGAAGATCTATGTCAACAATCTTGTAATTGTTGTTTAATCATGGTTACACACCACACGGAGCTTTGCAAGTTTGATTTCTTTAACCAAATTATGTTACAGTAACATGTTTTCAATTCTCTCGAGAAATTTTGATTTCTTTGGTTTTAAGGTTTTCAAGAGCTTTGCATATGTTTTTTATCACCTAACTTTATTTGTTTGTTGTTTGTGTGGAGATAGTATGGAGCTTACATAATAAGAACTCACAAACATTAGCTTTGATTGTGATCAACAAGCTATGGAAAAGAGAAGGCAAACTTGGCAAATTTGTCAACAAACATGTTGACATTAGAAATATGAACACGAAGCTATTTCTCAAGCTTTGTTATCACAAGTCGTTGCCACTTCCAATGTTTGTGATAGTAATGAACGCCAAACCTTTTACAATGCCAAGAAGATTACATCCCATGCGATCGGTGTTTTCAAGGTTTGAGATTTAAGTTGGCAACATAAGACTTGGTTTAAAGTCTTTCAAACATTAGAGTTGTGAGTTCTTATGCCAGAAGGGTTTGGTAGTGTTGCAAAAGTTTCAAAAAAAAGTAACATCATACAAAATCTGTCAAATTCCTTAAGTCATAGAGTGGGAGCTTATAAGAGGGATGAAGTGCATATGTATCAAACAGTTTATAGTATGGCCACATCTACGAATACCTTAAATGGAAGGGTGGTAGCAAAGGTTTTAGGAATGGATAGATGATTTTTATACAAATCCATGAAGAGGAAGGTGCGAATGTTAAGTTTGAATATGCCACTTTGGGGTCATGAAGAATGTTTGCACAAATTTGATTCTTTGACAAAGAATGTGAGAGTTATTGTGGAGTCTTGGTGGACTTTACAAACTACAGTTTCACCCAATAAGAAGGATATTGTTTGACTTCATACTAGGGTTAAAAGCTTCATTTCACACTCTCAACACTATTTGCAAGAATCCCAAGTGAGATACAACCAAAAATTTGCAACTCTGTAAATTTTTTAATTAAGTTTGTAGTTTTGGAATTCTCTTTTCAAGTTTGTAGCTTTGTGAATTTTTTCTCAAGTTAGTAGATCTGCACTTTTCTTGCAAGTTTGCAACTCTATAAATTTCTTCTTTTGAGTAAAATTTGTAACTCCAATTTTTGATATCAGTAACAAAAAGTTGTCTACCTATTTTTTTTGCAAAGTTTCATTAGCTTGTCATAACATAGCAAAAGCTTGCCATTATTTTTGGATCACAACTCTCAAGTTGAATTAGGTTAGAGAAGTTTCAAATCGAAGCTTCTTAACTCAAGAGTGCATTGTAGGTTTTTTCAAATTTAGATATCTTCTATCTAAGTTGTGCACATGATTCAATCCTTTTTGTAATTTATGGATCTAGTTTTGTTCAAAGGAGTGTACACTAGACTGTTTGGCAAAAGTGTACACTTGTGTCTAGATTTTGATTAGGTCTAATAGTACTTCATGTATCCTTGTCTTTCCCTTGGAGAGGAGTACACATGATCAATCATTCCTTGAGGTGTAAAGGTCCATCTAATCCTTGTTTGAAAATCACATTGTTTTCTTTGGAGTAAGATTACTTGTCTAAATAGTAGTCTCTCCTAGTTTAAGGACTGCAACTAATTTTTAAGGAATAAGACTACTCCCCCAAAGAGTAATGACTCCTTATTTGAGGATTCCCACTATTCCTTTGAAGGACTTTCATTCCTTTTTTGAGGTGAAGTATTCCTTTGAAGGAGTTTGAGTACTCCTTTAAGGAGTAGTGGCATATAACAATAACTAACAATAAGGATTGAAGTTCTTCTAAATGCTTTCATGGACTTTAGTCCCTATCCTAATGTAGTCTTTCTCTTTTTTAGAAGTGTTAAGGAGTTGACTTAGTAAAAAGGTCCATTTCTTGAATTGATAATGTACTTTAACTTTTGAAGGTGTGACATCCTTTTGGTAGTCAACATTCTATCCAAAAGGTCCCTTAGAGGAATGGTTTAAATTGGATTATATTCGTGGTAATTGCAAAGATTATGGTGTCAAAAGTCTAAAGCTTTGTCCACATGAGATTTCTGGGAATGGGCAATTAATGCAATGGAGGTGTTTTCGAAAGGTGTTAGTAGGGTTAACTAGGGGTGAAAAGAAGAAGGTCACAAGACTTGAGTGTTTTGAAACTTTTTCATTTAATTTTGTTACCTATTTGAAACCCAAGCTAGCCCATTTTATAGTTCATGACTTTGTGTCAAAGTGGCTGGATAAAAAGTTTAATAATGTCTTTTGACTTTTCCTAAAGATGTGGTCATGTTTGTCATTGATTTTGTAAAGAATTATTCATTCAAAGGTCAAAATGAAATCCAAGAAATGCATTGGTGTAAATTTTAGATAACAATTTTTGTGGATTTCACTTACCACCACAACCTTAATTGTGATCCTTTTGACTTTGAAAGCAAAGGAATTATCAAGGAGTACCATTACTATGTCTTTCACGATAAGGAACATGATACCTTTTTTGTTCAACATGCATTTGAATTACATTGGAAACATTTGCAAGACCTAGGTGTTCATCCATCTTAGCATTGGGTGTGGAGTGATAGTTGTTTTGGCCAATTCAAGTCTTCATGTTGTTGGTACCATGTTGCACAATACCCTAGAAAAATTACTGATCCTAATAACCCTACAAGTTGTCGCATGTTATGGGATTTCTTTGGCTCTTGACACGGTAAAGGAGAACATGATGGAGTAGGGGCAATAGCAAAAAGAAAGTTGAGGAAGGAGTAGTTGAGATTAAATGTGGCCCCATTTCAAAATGTTGCAGATGCTGTTGAATTCCTATGTTCAACATTTGCAAAGAAGTACATTGGTCCATCTAATGTGTGTCAAATTATGTCTTGCATCTTTTGGAATGTGGAATTATATGATGTAGATAGGAGCCAAACTTTTGGATGTGCAATAATGGACAATTTTCGTAAGATGTACTCCATATCCTCTTTGGACCACCTTGACCCTAAGTTGCTACTAATTTGTGAATTGAATTGTTTCTATCCCACTTGTGTTGATTGGAGTGATGAAGATGATTGTGATTTTAGGTCACATGTGAAGCCTTGCAAGACAATCAAGCTAATACCCACTGAAAGATCTGTAGCTAGATCTATGCTAGATGATAACAACTTCCAATTGATTTGGGGAGGTGATGGTTAGTCATTAGCAAATATTATTGCTCAAGGAGACAACTTTGTTGTTGTGGCTAATGATCTTACTAATGGTGAATAATTTTTCCTAGTTTTGTGTGACAAATTTCTAGTCACTTGCCAAGAAGACTTTATGGATGGGTGGAGCAATAATTTGGATGCAAGGGATTGGTTACTATGCGGAATTTGGTATCATAGGTGAATAGAATTTCCAAAACCTATGTTCTGCTAAATATATCCATTACAAGAAATCACAATTTATTTGATTGGAAAACTAAACAAAAAACTAATCATTTTGACATTTGGTCAATTTGACCATTTAGTCATACTAAACAAGTCGATTTGAACACATCCAACTTGATTCATGGTTTTTTTGACTAGTAAGATTAGACAAAAGTTTAGGCAATCCAAAAAAATTAATTAAAAAAATAGCTCAATTTGTAAATATAAAAATGTAAATAATAAATAAATAATAAGTACCTACCTACCCACCCACCCATTACTTACCCACCATGGCTTCCTACTTATTTATTCACAATCCACCTATGTATTATACATTTACACACATGTACAAAGTATATATACAAATATACATACTCCACATAATATATGTTGGTAAAGGGAATTAAACCTTGGTCTCCTCAGTTCCACATCAATGTTTTGGCCATCAAACCACCCCACCACTTTGTAAAACAATATGATACCAAATGGATTTAACATGTATCCTTGAACTTTCATGAATTTTTTTGTCAATGTGTATAACAACATTTGAACTTTAATTTTTTTCATAAGTAGGTTAGTAGGTATCTAACTAGGTAGATAGGTAGGTACACATGCCTACCTACTTATGTTTTTAAATGTTCATACCGACTTATGTAAATTATAAGTAAGTATGTAGGTAAATATTAGGTAGGTAGGTAGATAAACATAATATAGGTAGGTAGGTAAATAAATATGTAATTTTGGTAAATAGTAGGTAGATAGTAATAGGCAAGTAGGACATAGGTAGGTAGATGGTAGGTAAATAGGTAGGTAGGTAGCTTAGTAAGTATAGAAAATAAACTAGCTAAGCAAATTAATATGGTCAATTTGATTAAGCATGGCCATTTAATATGGCCAATTTGATTAGGCCATGGACATCTTGATGAACCATTTTGAAAATTTGTCTTTTTGATTAAATGTATAATTTAACACTTGGTCAAAATGGTCACTTTAGTGAAAAACTAACCAAAAGAATCATGTGTCTTTCATGCCCCATGCCTTTAGTCAATTTGAACATCCTTTTAGTCACTGTGAACACTTCAATCAAGTTGAACATTTTGAAAAACCATGATTTCTTATAGTGATCTCCAAGTGCATATTATTATTCTCATTTACTATTGTGTGCAAAGTTTCTGATGTTGATGACTGCTCATAGGTGTAAGGGTTCAATCCCAACTTACATTCTTCAAGCGGATGTTGAAGAAACAATATTGCAATCATTGGCTAATAGACAATTATTAGAATCAGGGATGAGATAAGGTAGATTATTTATAGCTTGTGTGGCCTGAGATGTATTGTGCCCATTTATGAAATGCATCAATGTCATTGATTGGCTATTGTTATTCATTGTGCTAAACTTCTAAGAATGGTAGGATTGAACTTTGGAGGAAGCTTTTGATGTGGGAGTGTAGTCTTTAGATTTGTGTTTGTCAAATTGCTTCTGTTTGAATATCCAACAAGTGCCTCAGTTTGTTGTTGTGGACAGTGTTCAACATGCGCTGTATGTGTTCATCAATTTCTTAGTGGGGGGGCCAAGGTGATTATCATAAGAATTGGTTTTGGGCATGGCAGGTGTTTACAAAGTGAAGAGAAGAAAATTAACCATTCTGGCAGCACTGGTCATGGTAAGTAAACTAGGGTAAAGCTTGACAGCAAGCTTGCATTTTGAACTACCCTCTTGAACTAAAAATTTATTTAAGATTGGTTATGAACTTCTAGAGTGGCTTATGGAATCCTATGTTGTTTCATCTAATTTCTGTCTTGTTAAGCAAAGTAATACATATCAATTAACCTTATTATGATCTTCTGTTTTTTCCTTCGTAAAAGGACCCAACAATGGTCTGCAAAATGGTGGAAACATGGATGAAATAGTTGCTGTGATTAAAGAGGACAATGGGGTGGAAGTGGAGAATTTGAAGATGAAGATGAAATTGGTTAGGAGGTTCATGAGAAATTTCATTTTCTGCCATTTGTTGTTCTGGTTTGATTTGATTTGCGAGAGAAGTTTGTTCACCTACTGGTTGGATTTGACATTCTATTCTTTTCACATTAAGATGTTAATATCTTTATGTATGTTATTCTTGGTTGTTGGATGGTCTCCTTGCTGCTATCTGACAATAGCATCTAACAGAACATGGTTGAAATGGTTACAGGTGAAACTGGTGTTGAGGAAATGTTAGTGGTACTGTTCCTGCTTTATAAGGCTCAGGGTTGTCTTTCAGTATCATATATTATGAATCTAATAAAGCTTGAGCTTAGCTAGCCAAAGTGTATTTTGCTGACCTTTTCCTCTTTATGAAAATCTTCCTTTCCCAAGTATTTATAGCTCGGTGTGTAGCTAGTCTACTATTCCTGGCATAATGTGCATGTATAGGAATTTCTTAAGAACCCTGAGTGCTATTCAAGGCTTGGTGTGAGGCCACCAAGAGGTTCTACTGGTAGTTTATCATCTTCTCTTTTTTGTTCACCATTGATCTGGTAGATTCTATGGATTTTGCTGAGTAGTTTTTTTCCATAGCTTGCTATTGTATCACATCTGGCATTCGAATGCAGCATGAACAAGGCCCTCAGTCTTTAATTCTGAAGGTGTTTGTGTTTGTTTTCCAACTTTTAGCATTCGTCAGAATTGATAACCAAATGAAAGAAATCAGGTTTCTTACTTTTTGTTGGTCTGGTTGGTGGGACCACCTGACATTAGGAAGACCTTACTTGCAAAAGCAATTACTGGGGAGGCAGATGTTCCCTTTATAAGCTTCTCAGCCAATGAGTTTGTGGAACTTTATGTTGGGATGGGTGTTTCTCGAGTCCATGATCTCTTTGCCCGGGCAAAAAAGGATGCACGTTTGATTGTCTTCATAGATGAGGTACACCCAAAGGGTCTCTATTTGAATGGACACATGTATTTTCCTGGTCAAAGCAATAAAATATGGTCCTGAAAGGCCTGATTGGCATAATTGCCGACTTCAAAGTGTTGGGAATGATGAATGGGAATAGACACTAAATCAGCTTCTCATGGTTTGTATTTGTGGTTCTTTTGTCCTTCATGCTTTTGATGTGTGCTTTGGATATGTGCCATTCAATGCAAAGCTGCTGCTATGTTTCTAACTTGATCCTTTTTAGGTTTGTACTGTCTGTTTATTGCAACCTTCATGCTTGATGACCAGAGGATTTTATTCTGAGGTTAGGTACTTTGGGTTGACAAGCTTGGACACTGGAAGAAGAACTGTAGGACAAATTCCATTACATCCTGCAAAGCTATCCTGGAGAGTGGAATCTTGCCCGTTTGATGATAGTACTGACCTGCTTGGTATGTGGGTGTAGGAGTTGGATGGATTTGAAAGCAACTGAACAGTCATTGTACTTCAGGCCACCAATGGTGCTAATGTACTATATCCTACATTGAGGTAGCCTAGCTGAGCATGTTGCTAAAGGTGGCGAGTGTTGTTCTTTCTTACTTGCATTTTGGAGTTGTGGGTAGGTGCCTTCATGACAAGCAGCGTCGAGAAGAGATTTTGAATGTTCACATCTTGAAGAAGTAGCTTCCTTTAACAACAGATGTAGACATTGATCAACGTGATTGCAGCAGCTAGTATAGCCAATTTCAATGGGTAGTTTCTTTAGGCAACTCTTTCTGCTTGTTGACACTAGAAGGTTCTCCAACAAAGAGGGCTCAGGTTGATCTTGTTGCTACTTTTTGAATTCCATACCTTTAATTGTAACCCCTTCTGTCAGGTGAATTGTATAAATGTGTGTGGCATTGGAGATTGTTCTCACATGCTTTATTGCAATGACAATACCCCCCAACTTCAAAGTCAGGGGACTTGTCATTGTACACTCAGAATTTCCCATACACATCAACATGCTTTGATCAGAGAATCATTTCATGAAATGTCCAGACTACTATGGTTTTTTTCAACATCAAGTTGCCTGAGGGCTTCATACACCCCAACACCTATGGACACTGAAAGATTCAAGGAGTGCACAAATGTGTCATTCATTAGAAGTTGCACAATACCTCCTACATACTGCCCACAATGGCACTCCTCTAATGTTGCAGGAGGAAGGCCATCAACTTCAGAAAGTTAGTCACCTGGCCTGTACTTAACATCCTACACCCACTTGACCCTTCATCCTTCCTGACTTCAGAAAATATCCCGGAAAACACAAACTTAACATCACATGTTTCATCATGCTGAATTTCTGTCATTGGAAAAATTATTCTTGGTTAGATTTTGATTTATTCACCTTGCAAGTGCTTAACACACATTGATTGTGGCTTGTGAAGTTGGATTCACAATGACAGAAAAAAGGTCCCTAGTTTAATCGATGTCTTTCAACCACAATTTGAAAGAACCCATTGCTAAGTACTATTCCACAGCAACAATTTACATACAAGAGTTTCAATCCTAACCCTAAAACCAGAAATCTGTGACAGAGAACTCCTCAAGTTCACAAGAAAAAAAGAAAATAGGACTCCATGTACTAAAACCCCACCAAGTACCTACAACAAAGAAAGAATCCATTGCTGATTTTACTTTCTCCATATGCACTACTTGGAAATTCAATCTGTTTGCAACATCGACAAGGATTCATTTGTGGACAATTCTGCCACTGAAAGATGGAGATCCTATATTTCATTGTGCCAAGACAAAAGAAGGAAACAAGGTAGTGGACTTGAAGAGCATGGTCTTCTCATAATAAATGAAAAAAGATGGCAATTTCAGTTTACATGCACTTGGCAGACCCCCAAAGTGAAGAATGCTACATTAGGGTCTACAAATTGAAGTACTTATTGTTCCAAACTGGCTTGGTGTATCATATGAATAAATGGATGCAACTTATATACCTAGGCCCCAAAAGATTTTCACAGTGAAAACTCATCATGATACTCATCAAAATTTCCACCTCTTTCCTTGGTTTCTGTGATCCACAAGCACAATTCAAATCTAAGAGGAATATCATTGTTTGCAAAGGGAACTAACAAATGATAATTAGAGAGTGATAAATAATCAGAGGATGGGAGTGGTTGACATATCAAATCAGTGGCTGTAGAAGGCTTGGATTCAAGCAATGTGTTTCCATCAATGTAATGGTGACATGGATTATTGGTGTGACATCTGCTGTCATTGTCTCACTCCATCTCCCTAGCTCCTCCTGCAATTTCATGCAGAGAATTAATGTGATTGTAGAGAGGAAATTCACCCAAAAAAAAGTAACGTGACGAAAAAAAGGGATTATAATAACCAAAACAAACATAACAATATTGAGTGTGGTCACAACCTTGTGAATCTTAGTCACAAAGTAGTAGACCATCACCTCCATTATGAACAGTAATGACTAGCTACCATTACTCCATACTAAGTTCATCAACTCCTCAATGTGTACAACAAGTAAACAAGAATCTGCACAAAACCTTTGGGCAAATAATTTATAAAAATTTGTGTCCCAAGTTTTTGTCATATTTCCAAAAGAAACTGGAAGACTCATTCATGATATCAGCTAGAAGTAATGCAGAATCCACGTATTTGACATTATGCTTTGCTGGTGATAATCCAAGCAACAACAGACGCATATTCAAGGTAACTCAACACATATTCAAAGTAAAAGCACCACATTTATTTACTGGAGTAAGAGCCTCCTTCCATCTTTCAGTCCCAGATGGGTTGCTTGAACCTCCACCTTCAGTCTGAGATCAGGAACTTGTGGCATCTGCAGGAGGAGGCCATATAGACAGGGATCCAACACCAAGCATTTGGGACATCATGGGCATCATATGCTTCAACATCTTTCCTAGGTCTTGACCAGCGGCTGGAGCTCATCTTAGCCTCCATTTAACACCTCTACATCACCCACTCCTTGCATCACCTGTTGCACAAGTGTCTCCATGCCCGAACTTCACATGAACTGCCCTAGGATCCCTGGTCATGCTTGCTGCATCTCACTTCTGCCCCTTGCTGCTCTTAAGATATTTCCCAGCCTAGGGGGAGTCAGGGCTCTCCTGCTTTGACTAGGTGAATCACTAATCTCCATTCTTACAATTAAGAAAAAATAAAGCAAGGTTAACAATTCTTCAACAAGCCACAGAGAATTCCAAAAAAGGAAAGACAAAATAGAAAACAAAGGATCAAGAAACAAATAAATAAATAAACACTAAAGCAGAATGAACAACAGTGTCAGTCTCACACCTGTTCAAGGACCAACAGTAGCAGGTATGATAGTAACTTCTCTATCAACAATACAGTAACTTGAATACTTTGAAAAGCACCTGTGAAGGTGGTGGTGGTGTTTCACTCTGCAGAGCTTCAGCAAGGTGGTGCAGTAAAGGTGTCACTGATGTAACCAAGCTTGCTACATCCACCCCTCCACTTCCACTTATTGAACTCCCCTTGTCCCTTGTTCTTGCTGCTCTTGCTACAAAGACTTTCAGTTGATTTTTCAATCAAAGACAGGTCACACACTAATTGCCATGTATCCGCTAATTATAACATTGTGTACATATGCTGACTACTGCTGAATCCATGTCACCTCCTAGTAACAAACTACAATAATGATGCATCTATCTATGAGCTTTGGGCCACCCTACAACCACCATGTCTTTGCGCATCCACATCTCAACCTCAACTAGTTTAATGGACCAATACAATAGCAAATGACCTAACTATCTTCACAAGTATTAAGAACTTCTTCATAGCTAATATTTAAGTCAACCTGAATAGAGTTGAAAGATGACCTCGGAATAAGGTCATAGAGATTTCAAATCCAACAACATATCAGCAAACAGGATAAACAGAAACTCGAAAGAACCCTGTGGATGCCTAGAGGTAGGACCTGCAAGCAAATTCATTGGTGCAACATGCACAACACCATGCTCATCAAATGTCATGATGGCCCCTTGTACTCCTATATGTGCATGGGGCATAAAAGCACCAATGGTCCCCCCAACACTCCCATTCACTGGATGAATTGCGATACTTGTATCAGGCAATGTTTGTGAAGGACCACTTGGGTCTGCACGCTCAGGCATATGGTGGACAGCGACACCACCAAGGATACCAGATGCTCCATGAACAAGTTCTCCAGCTGACTGTTAGGGTGGGGGAGATGAGAGGGACGGAGAATGCAAGGCTGATGCAAGTGAACAGACATGTGTGAACAGACATCCCCAGGCTGATGCTGGTTGGGATTGTCTAGTTGGAAATGCACCTGACATCTGCAAAGGTCGAGGATATGGGGGACAACTGTGAAGACATCAGTGGTCCATCAAAGGAATAAATGTTTTTCCACCAGAAATCTAACAAAGAGGGTATCACAGAACTGGGCTAAAGAGAACATTCATTGGAGTTGAAGTAAAAAGGCAAAGAACAATGAATCATGCTAACCTGTACCATAATGGGGTTTGGTCCTGCAGGTGATATGAAAATGGCAGGCCCTACATTGACAACAACCTCACCCTGCACACAACAATGCCAACATGCTAACATGATTCAGACTCCTTTATCTGACAATGCCACTGACAAAAGCGATTCCAGATTTCTGTTTCCACATGACTCACCCATAAACTCAAATGACTTACTGGAGATTACCCCATGTGCAAAGACAAAGTGGTGCAGCCAAGCTCCAACAACAATGCTCCTATTTGTTGGATGAAATTGCCATCCTTAAATGCAGTGAGTCGAACTTCCTCTCGAGTTGTTGCATCTGTTATTGCTACCTCATTCTTGAGCTAATCTGCAAGATGCTGTTCAAATGTCACCAGGAAAGAAGAGAGGCCAAGATTAGTCCATCTTAAGCAAAGCTCTAGATATTGATGCCCTAGTCAGCCAAAGTCAATCCAAGACTTCCACAATAATTAGCAATAATCCCAATGAAGGTGAACAACAATCCCAACAAAGGCTAACATGGCAAGCCTCTCCATGACACAAAATGTGCCCAAAAGATAAGTATGGACACCTAATTCCCAACTCTCATTTTCTCATTCCTGACACACTTCCCTTATCTTGTATGAAGGCATTCAATTTATCAAGTAAATGTAAACTCCATTTCCCAGCTTCAAATCATAAACATACAAATCAACAGGCTACTTCAATATAAATCACTATATTATAATATTCACCACATAAAAATCCAGTCCATAACAGGTTGAATCAACTGCCTATCAAAATGGATGGCACTTTAAAGAGGGTAAGGAACATATTTACAGCAAGAGTAGTGCTAGTTCAGCCCTGCAAAAGCTACACAAGGACCCCTAGAGCAGTAGGCGAGGGTCTCCTCCTCTCGTCATCCACACGTGAGCGCACATCATTGACAACACTGGTCCCTGTAACCACACGTTCTTCTGGGATTTGAGTCCTCTCAGTTTCTGCCAACAATCCATCTCCTTTAGGAAACATTCACTGCTAAATTTGAATATCATGTACCTTTTGCTGGTACAATGCTCACAAAATAGGAAGAAGGGAAACAAAGTATGTGAACACATTTGCCATGTTTTGTGAATGAAAGTAGTCTCTTCTCCCCCTCCTACAATTGCACCAATATTTATGATCCTCAAACAAACATAATTACATTCAATTGACAGTATGTGATCAATCATCAATTATAAAATTCAAGCAATTGATTACAGCATTAGGATGTCCAATGAGAAGCTACAAACCTGCTACTAAAAGTATGCAAAAAAATCAGTCCAAAAGCTACGCATTTTCACTAACACATATCTGCATCCTTACATTATGCTAGAAGAAGCTCCACCTATGATTATTGGTAATGGAAATAAACATCCAAGAAGATAAAGCCCTAAAGCAAATTTGATTTGCTATTCAAACCTTAAGAGCTGAAAGGTGTCCACCAACAGCCAGATTTTAACCTACATGCAATAATAGAATAAAACCAAGGTGTGTATAGTTCTCTTACTTGGACAGGAAACATGTTGAAGGAACTAGCCCCAGTGTTGGCACCAAGATGAAGGTCATCAATACGGAGCACCGTTGGCCATGAAATAATGTTAGCCCACATATTGGTTGTTCACTGGCATCTGTATCATTAGGCACAAATTCTAATGAATTCAATCTAATAATAAAGATCCATATATATTGTCTTCAATGGTATAAAACTTCTAGACAACTTGGCATCTGAAAACTGAAGCAGCACATGGTTTCTCACCTAGCCCCCCTTTCAGAAGTTCCAAAATCCAAGCAATCCAAAAGACCACATGATCACAAATAGGTAGATCCCATTGAAGGTGATCCTAGATAACCATCTAAGCTTTAAACATTATGCACATGTGCTGAAGACTACTTACTACCCACAAATACAAATTAGATTCACAACCAACTTTCAATGATATTAAGGAAAAACAAATCCCACAAAAGCTTGTTCAATAGACTAAAATGTGTGCACATAACAACTTTGTAATAAAAATCTTTGGCAAAAGAAAAAATGCACCAATGCATGATGTATCAAAGCCATTACACATTTCATCATGTAAAACATAACTTCAGAATGCACATGTCACTTGACTTAAAATAGATCCTATTTGCTTACAATTCTACTTTTGGTTTTCACACCTAGTTTAGCACTTCAAGTAATAACTTTTTTGAAGGCTGCAAGTGTTTTAATTTGGTGTCCAACACAAAGTTTTGGGCATTTCTTAGATTGTCCAGATGGTTGAACAACTCCTGTCAGTTTCACAGCTTCAAGCACAAGATCATTTGCCATCTCCAAATTAAGGGAGCCATTATGGGGAGCTACAAGCAGTAAGGCAGGGCCTGAGGTGATGGGGGTAATGTTTGAAGATCCCATTTTACAAGTGGGAACATCTTATTCATCGAGATTGAAAATTTCAGAGGTCAATGGAAGAGGACTGTGGGCTGACACATGTTGCATAGAAGAAGAAAAAAGAGGATTTGCAAGCTCAGAATTCAAAGGATTGAAGAGTACTAATGAGCTGGCATCCACCTGAATAGGTTTAGCATGGAGTTGATTCTGACCACACTCACCTTCTTTCTCTGACTTGTTAGTGTGTAAAAATTCATCACTGCCAACATCTCCCTCCTCATCTGAGTTAAGTTCCGTTACTAGTTTCTTGATTTGTTGTGCATCACAAAGCCTAAGAAATTTTGGACAAGTGGTATGTTCTGTTGTTTGGGGCTTTAATGGAGAAGTGAACTCTGAATCGTAGCTAGGTCACAATCTTTTGGGACTGGACTCTCCCAACATCTTTGATGGATTTGGTGATGAAGTTAACAAATGAGGAGGCTGATTTGCCTCCTGTGGTGACTCCTGCTCCTGGAGCTTGGAATTGAAAGCTCTTGACATCCAACTAAATGATGTGGATGAACCAACGTCAATTTTTGGCAACATAGAGCTCCCATCCTTAATCACTGCCATAAACAACCAATGAACAACTGAAATGAGATGCTAATCCTTTTGACAAAATCCAAATTGGCAGGACTACTTGGTTCCTTAATTCATTTTTACAATCTGTAAAAAGGACTCTACTCCTAAATTTGTTCTTACGATCTGCAAAAGTACTACAAAATGAGTCTATTCCCACATCCATGAACTTACAATTTGTAAAAAGGACTGCAAATGGACTTGACACATCTCAAAGAACTATTGTCCTTTTTTTAAAAACAGGACTTAAGGTCCTTAGTTAATTTTGCTAATCTGTCAAAAGAAATTACTCATGTCAAAGGACTGATGCCATTTTTTATTTGGTAGGACTCAATTCACTTGGAAGGACTACTTTCCCTTGGAAAAACCTACCCCTTTAAAGGATTGCATTCCATTGACTTAGTACTCCTGCAAGTGACAATTCCTACTGTCTACTACAAACCTGCATAATCTAAGGACTTGGAAACTAAATCAGAACAACATCAGGACTGATAAAAGTGTGGGAACCCCTTGTCACATGGGTTACACTATTGGAAGTATATGTATTTCACATTTGAAAGCATTATAATCTCATGAGCAACCTAAAGACCCAACATATTCAAGAAGGACAGCAGGTTGACAAAAAAATAGTGCAAGTGGGAGGGGGTAATCCTTACCTTTTTGCTTGACGATGTCAAGTTTCTCCTACATCCATTGTTGTCTTCCAGGCCCATATTAGTAGCAGCAACTATCTGTTCTTCTAATAGGGGGTTGATTCCCATACTAAGCCACCAGTCAGGATGAAGAAATGGTTCATGGCAAAACTCCACAGCACATGAGTCAGAAGATTGGAAGTGCGTGTACAAGCAAAATGGGTGATATGTATGCCCACATGAAGCAACAATGATATCATTGGTTGTAAACCACTCTTGGCAAATTGGACATGCTTTGATCAAAATTACATTTCTAGAATCCTTTTGTCTACAAGGGTGAATAATGGGTAAAGGAAAAGTTGACACTCCAAACCCAAAACGCATGCGCTCTAACTGAGAACAAAATTTAGTGCGAATTGCTCTAACAGGTTCAACAGAGTGTAGGACTTTGGTCCTATCAAGCTCAACATCTTCATATTCCTTGCAAGTCAATTGATATTTTATTTTTCCAGAAACAACTTTTTGCTTGAATGCTGCTAGGGTTTTCTGGTGGCATTTTACCTCTCAAATTAAGGCGTCCAACCTAGTGGCATCTTCTTGTGATCGCAGTTTACAAAGAGGAAGCCCCATACCTTCAGTTGCTAACATTGCTGTGGGTTCCAAGAAGTTATCATTGTACTTGTGGACATTCAATTCATCTATAGCAACCCATAAACCCATTTTGACCTCTGCACATGCCACCTCCCTGTCCTCCATTTGAGAATTCAGTTTCTTCACTTGGGATTCAACAAGTTCCTTCTTGTTTGACATTCTTGCTGCAAGACCTTTCATAGCAGCTAGCTCTTTGCCTTTCATCTTGTAGAGGTCTTCCATTTTTGAAATCTCCTCTGGACTAAAGCTGTCATTTCTCCTGGAAACATGTGCAGCCACATTTGATGCACCCACAACTCCTTTTGAAGGATTATGATACACATCCATCGCCTGAGTCAAACTTGACTTTGGGGTTCACAGCCTTGTGAACTTCGGGTTCTTGCTTGACGACTTTCCATCCTCACCAACCCCAATGTTCTGATCTCTTCGAGCTTTTTTTTTGGCCACCTTAAGCCCAAGTGCTGCCCAACACACCTTCACACCTTTTCTTTCTGCAACAATTCCCCAACATAGTTGGCGTCCGTACTCATTATTGGTAACCTTCCCATTGGAGGGATAAAACTTCCGGTACAAGTCATCAACTCTTTTTTTCACCTCAGGGAGAAGGTCAAGGTTTCGAGCTTTGTATCCGTTTTGCTTCTTTTCGCCAAAAACAGCAGAAACCTCCTCCAAAGTGATGTGGCCTTCCTCAATCAACTTCTTAGGGTCAATCCTATCAGATGACATCTTCTAGACATTTATCCAGTAAATGAGTTCGCGACCACCGTAGTCGACTTCTTCAACAGACTTCTTGTTGGGCTGACCTCGAAAACCAAATGAACCAGTAGTTGTAGCCATGTTCTTATTAACAAGTCCTACACAAAAATACAAAAGCAAACATAGTTTTAAAAGGTGTTAGTTTAACAAGATAGCAAATACAATGCAAGAATACAATAATCAAGAATTTCAGGCAAGGAGCAAAGGCACCTCAAACTGTTGCAATTTGGTTCCAACAATGAACGTGACGACCAAAAATTAGCTTAACCTATAAAAATTGGGAGAAATGTTCGGCAAGCAGCAAGTTAGCTCATCAAACTTGGGAAGACTGACAGAAAATGTGTTGGATGTTCAAAAGGTGCGAAAACAAATCTCGAAGACACAGGAACAATGCAAGTTGGTTATGGTAACAACACCATCAATTGAGATAGGCAACAAGTCAGAGTGTAGAGCCAGGAAGGACCAGTGAACGGGGGAAGATAGGTTTGAAATTGCGTGCGTGGTAGTACGAAAGTGATTTGGCGGGGGGAGGGGGGATAACTTACAATTAAAATGAACAATCCAGATTGGTTTAAATCAATGGTTCAGAGAACTTAAGACTATTTTAAGGACTGGTCCCTTTTTTAAGTTCAATGATCATCTTTCTTTGACATGGAGTGCAAGGAAAACACAATTGATTTCAATACATAATTTCAAAATTCCAAAATGAAATGCAGTTAGAGGCAATAACCCCTAATACCTAAGCACTGCCGCTTAAACCTAATTTCAGGATCTTGTCATATCTCCTGTCATTGATCCACACATAGTTTGTCACTCCACTAACAAAAGTGAAAGAATATGGAAAGACAATTTGTAAAACCCAACAAGGTTTATAAGTAGAAAGAACATGAACAAAGGTCACACATGTGCCAGTATGAAGAACATCAAGTAGGGTTGCCTAGAAATTGTCTTGACCTAAGTAGTAGGTTGATTCCTAAAACCTATACCTCATGTAACAGAGTTGGAAGAGTACAGGTCTACACTAGTCAAAAACCTAGATATTTAGACTTCCAGCAAATGACCAAGGCATGGCTGGAATCCTTCATTCAAAAAAAATCAGCTCAACCTGTTTCTTTGTTGAAATGTGTAGGAGAGGCAGCACCATTTAGGTCTTCAACAAAAGGAATCTATCCCACCACCATCACAACTTTTACAGTAACAACAAGAAGCCCAATTAGTACAATGGTCAAGGTCAAGCACCTAGGTAGAGCATTCAAATTGATGCCAAAAATCCAATATGATTTGTTTGAAAGAGAAAGCCAAATAAAGCACAAATCTTTGACAAATGTGTCATTTCAAATAATTGAGACCATGTGCCAACATAAACACATACTAACATAGCTTGATTCTGGAGCTTGAGATGTCTTAGTTCAATCACACTAGCACATGTTGATGGACCATGCAAAACCTATAAATAATACATTCTTGCCACAATATTATATGGAAAAATTAGTGTCAAACACCTCCAAAAAGAGCTGCAAAATTAAAAATTGACTTGGATCAGTGTAATCAAACTGCACTTGGGACATCTACAACTCACCATACTACCACCATGTTGGAGCTAATCGTTTTTATTAAATCATTAGCTAAACAATCTTCAATATCTCAAATGCCATATTTTGCAAAAACCCTAAACCAATCAATGTAAGATATGCAAGATAATCTCAAGCCAAACAAGATTGTTCAAGATTGCCACTTCAAATGAAACACTGAAAAGTACAAAGTTGACCTAATGTACTTTTCTCTTTTTCTGACCTTGCACAAGTGCTGCCATGGGTCCCATAAACTTAGTTTGTCACCTAGGTAAGCCAGAAGCTAGTTTAGGGCGGGGTCTTTCTTATCAAATTTGGTTTGAGAACATTTGATTCAACTTCATTTGATGATGGAGGGATATTACGAGTTAAGGCATCTAAACTACCCTGATCAACATAGTCCTTAAAAAAAGGTTCCTATTTATGAAAGGTTAAGTCTGTCCTAGTAATCTTTGAAGGTGACAAGTATGGGTTCAAATTAGGAAGAAGCTCTCCACCAGTATAATCCTTTTTAGGGCAGATTCACCTAGAACACCTTTGTAGGTTTGATGTTGTTCAACACCTGCATACCACTTGACAATAGTGTGATCTGTTTTGAACATGAATGATGGTTTGTTCGAAGATAGTGCAAGTCACAAACACATAGAATGAGGTATGAAGATGATGATAATGCATGATGATGGAGGTGCCAATAGTTTAAAAACCCAAGTTTTCCAAACTTATATTTAGGTCAAGTGCCCATTCATGCACCACCACATTATATGTCCCATTCAACAAGTTTTAGTACCCATTTAATGTGTCATTCATGTAAGTAATCTAGGGATCATTGCACCAACAATAAAAATAAATTTGGCACAATTTTATAGTATCACCAAAATCACACACAAAGCATTGCTAGGATTAAGAGGATTTCATTAGGCCATTCAAATCTTTAAACATGGGTATGATAAAAGAGCCTTGACAATACCCCCAAGTTGCAAATAAATTCCAAGTTATGGGCAACTTGTGCAATAGTGTTTGCATTTTGATGTATTTTCAAAATTGAGGTGTGATATTTAGATAAAACTCTTTTTAGCCATGATCAACATTGTAATTCAATGTGTTTTGATGTTTTTCGAAATTTTTTGACCCTTTGTTTCCACAACATTATTAACTAATTCAAGAAATTTTAAAGTTCCTTTTGAAGTGTGAAAGAAGTATACATATAAGCTTTACAAAACATTTTTAATCTTTCTTATAATGCCTAGTTTAAAAAAAGTTTGGACTATTAGATTTGTGCAAGGGTTCATACAATGCATATCAATCACAAATGTTGCATTTTGATCTTTCAATTGGATTGTCACATTTTTTTTGATACCTTGAAACACACTCACTCCCTTAGTTCCAAAATTTATCAATTTAGATGCAATTGTTTCCTAAATCAATAATCAAAAAACATAATGACATCCATCAAAACTCTCACAAGATTATTAGAAGTGGCCCCATCAATCACCTATTGCAAGGATAACAACAAAACAATTTATTGTCAATCTTCAATCACATATACAAGTGCATATCTCTTTAAGGAGCCACCCATGCTATAATGAATCCCTTTTTACAAAATTCATAAATAAAAGTAATGTTGAAATTGTGTGTTATATTTGTGTAGGCACTTTTTAAATATACTAATCTAGTATTTGGATAAGTTTTATTTAATAATATGATAAATATAAAAAATCTTTAAGAACTTTTTTAAGTCCATAACATTTGCTTGTCATGCTTTAAAAACACAATGAAATCTAAGTGTAAACAATTGTTTAAGTAGTGTCTAAGCATTGTGTATTTACTTTGTCACAACAATGTCACATGGTGACCAAGGAGGTGTTGACAGTTCCTTTTAGCATGAATGAACCCATGCATGAATGGAAGCCAAGGATTGTTGATCATAAGTTGTGACTTCATCACACAAGAGGGAAATGAACCTAATAGTCTCAACCAAAATTTTGATTTTGTTGACAACCAACTCGTACATGTGCAAGATGCCATCTCCTAACCAATTGTGTTTGACCAATGCGTTTTTGGAAAGTTTTTGAAATCAAAGAAATGCATCATCTTGTCCATACTCTTGTAATTAGTTTATTGTCACACAACATATGAAAACAAACAAAAAATAAGACCAATTTATTTTTCCTCTTTCCAATAGCAACACAGTAAACTCAATTAATAACTATATTTTTCAACATTGATTTCAAAAGATATGATTTCTTTATCAATGTGATGGTTATTCCCATGCTTTAGTAGGACTTGACTTGTACACAATATACTCGATACTAGACCAACATTTTTCCATATTCGTACAAGAAATGTAAACAACAAAGAGAATGCTGAACAACAACAATGAAATGGCTTGTCCAGTCTATTTGGGATGAAGTACCTATTTACAAGCAAATATTGTGAAACTACTTTGGTCCGGTAAATATCAATGTGAGGTGGGTATTTATTTTTGTGCCAGGTATTAACCGGGTATCAAACCAGGTATATGCATATATGTCCACCAGTTCTTATTTTTTCAAAAACCTGGAACCCCCTCCTTCTCGGCATTTTCTAAAAATTAACACCCACCCCCACCTCATAACTGGTGATTTCAAAATTTCAAGTATTCATAACTAGACCCTACTCAAGGAGAATAACAATGTTGGATGTTTCTAAAAAATTAGAATCAATAACCATTTCATACCCGAATTTTGCTACCTTTAAAAAGAACTCTTCAAGTTCTTTTAGCTATTACAAATAATCAATATCATTCTCAGTTGTGATCCATGCTTCTACATTCAAGTAACACATCTCTGTTTAAGCTTGCAAAACATTAATGTCGTTTTAGATTGTCAGGAGCTTGCCTTGTGAGCTTAAAAGATTTAAGATTGAATATTAAACCTTTAAAAACTTGACAAAGATCCGACTTTGTAGGACATTGTTAAAGACCCGAAATGTATTTTTAAGGGCCTCTTCTAGAAACCCTAGTATAAAAACTTTTTTATACTAGTCTAGTTGTTTATGTTAAACAACTGAGCCTTATACCTGGTTAATCAGGTAACCCTAACCCCGCCCTCATCTCATAACTCTCCCTCTTTGGATTTCTAAGACCTGGACTTGGGGTGATTCTTTAAATCTTCTAAAAGTAAAAGAACTGGGCCAGACAATTCTTTGAATTTTTCATTTTCAAATACTCCAACCCGACTGTTGTAAAAAACGAAGACCTGCTCCACACTGCCCATGTTAGCAATGCCTGCAATAATGTGACTACAAGGAAATGATTGTTCTTGGTTGCCCAACCATAATGATTGGCCAAGTGGTGCAATTTAAAATCATCTATCACTATGTTCAGTTTAGGTTTTCAGGTTTATGGGTGGGAATGTGGAAGAAATTAACATGGCACCTTGGATGTGCTACATATTCATAGAGACACAAAGGGGCACCTTTGATGTGCTGCATATTCATAGAGGCATATAAAGGGGCACATTGGATTCGCTACATATTTATAGAGGTTCAAAGCCTGGGGCTGTTGCTGGGCATGCTCTAAGTTCACAGTAATATATGTTAACTCTGATTACATAGTCACTTTGATTTATCAATATATAGCTAGCTTTCTGGTGTAATTTTAACATATCATCTGTTACCCATCCAAGTGCATAGGGTTACATCAATAGCTCTTTCCATCAGTTATGTGTACTTATGTGAGCACCTCAAAACAAGCACATCATACACGACACTGAGTATTCCCAATTAGTGTTCCTTCCCAAGGTTACAAAGTATTAGAGTTGGATATGGACATAAAACTCCTTATCAAGACAAGCCAAAAAGCTTCCAAATTTTTCATGTTGATGTGCAAGAGAAAAAGCTTCATCAATACAATCATCTTATTAGTAGTGTACATGTAGCACATGGTGACAAGAATCTGTTTATGTGGATGTGTTTGCCCTTGAGTTCCCATGTGTTCGTCAGGTAATCCTCCACCTAACCCTATTGGCAGTTCCATCTACAAGTACCTAAATACTAAGCTTTTTTATGAACTTTGAGTGGGAGCCCCTTTTCAAAGATAGGCATTGGATTGTAGGAGATTTTCTCATTTGGGTGAACAACTGACCAGTCATAATTGAGGACCAGGTAGTGCAAGAAAACCATGGTTTCGGTTTTTGCAAACTCATTGCCAATACACGTATGTGGTCCACCTCCAAATGGTACAAAAGTGAAAGGTGGCGGTCCTTGCTCAAACCTGGATGGATCAAATTTTGTGGGATTAGGGAAAAAAATTGGTGACATGTGAGATCTCCAAACTGTCCAAAACACCTGCCACATAGACAAATAGGAGGGTGATCATTAGCTTTTTTCAAAAGATGAAGATGCATTGGCACCTTAGACACCATCATGGAATATCTGGTAAAACATTGAAGTTGAGTGCATGAAATGGAATGGTGTAATAATCAGCAGCCATTGAATGGACCTTGAAAACATATCCATACAAGTAGTAGAGAATATATAAGAGAACACATAAAATAAGTTATGCTTTCCTTGTTTTTGGGTTGCTAGTTACAGTGCAAGGTAGGTCTTATATTTGTAAACTTTGAACCCATAAAACAGCTCTCTCAGAGTGGGGAGTTCATGAAATTACACTGCCCCCGAGGCAGTAGCCAAGGGTGGTTATTGTGGCACCTCGGGGGCAGTTATTTCATGAACTCCCGGCTCTAAGGGAGTTAGCCTGTGAATGATTGATTACTTGTGAACTGCTTGATGAAGCTGCTGCAATGAATCCACAAAATGCATAATGAAGATGGGATCAATTTGTAGAATGCTTGATGAAAACACCTCACAAAGAAGGAAAACTCCCTCCTGCCTCCTGGGAGGGAAAATTTGCTTTATAAATCCTGCTTCTTCTAGGGTTAGAAAAATGGCCAAGGGCTTATGACTAGGGCCTAGCTCCAATTTCTGAAGCCCACACAAATATTACCTGACATCCTTTTGGAATCCTGAATCCTCCATACTCAAATTCTTTGAGGGATTTGCGGAATGCCCCTACTACAGGGGATTGTAATCGTAAAGTCTCTTGCATCACCCACCATGTATATTTCATTTTTTGTGTGTCTTCCCAATTTAACGGTGCCCCGGCCTTTACTTTTGCTATCTCCTCTTGCTCTGTTAAAAAAAAGCAGACATGTGAGCCATTTGGAAAACACAAATAATGTCCGGATGCTGAAAGAATTGCTAAGGACAATTGTCCTAGACATTTGAAATTACAATTTTCAAAGCATGATTTTCAAAGCTTAAATGCCATTTGTAAAAAGGAAAAACTTGTAGCATAAATTGTGGAAGATAAAATTTGGTCATGTCATAAATTATTATAATACCTTTGACAACCTCATGCAAACAATGTGGATTTAGAGACAGATACTTCAGTATAGCTGCAAGGGTGATACTGCTGGTGTCATGGCCAGCAAACAAAAACATAACAATATTGTCTTTAATTTCCTCATCTGTAATCAGGTCCCCTTGATTGTCAGGTCTGTCCTGCAATACTGATAATAGATCATGGTGCCCACAATCTTGGCCTTCTTTGATAGCCTACAATTACTACCGACCATATTAGTACACAAATGAGTAACCAAAAAACTGCATGACAATTTTGCAGTAAGGCAACCATAAACCTCTATGAGAATTCATGAAATGGTCTTGCATTGGCTTCCTTGAGAATTCATTAATTTCTGAAATCGCCAGATTTAGACAATATGTTCCAGTGGGTATAGCCAAAAATTTGTAATATTCCTAAATTTTTCTATTTTTCTCTCTGACCGGTGTCAAATCAACTTTAAAATTTAAAAAAAGAATTGGAAAAGTTTTGATCTTGTACTTTGTGCCTCCGAGATATGATTGTGCCCAATGTCTGCAAGAGGCTTTCTCGAGCGAGCCTAGCCTTGTGGTATTTAGTGCCTGGAAAATCAAGGGGTAATTGCATTATTCCTCCAAGATACAGTTCAATATCATGTGCCATAGAATTGAATTCTGGCCCATCTTTGATACTCAAAAATAGATCAGACACCAAAGAGAATGTGAATTGTTTGAGAGTCTCCACACCCATGACCTCCTCCTTGTTTTCCCAAAATTGATCCAAATGCCATCTCACCATTTGATCCATTCTGGGCACAAAACTTTGCAACCCATCTGGCCCAAAAAAGGATGCATAAATACGACGGGCTTTCCTGAATAATAATAATGAAAATATCCCATGAAAACCAATATAAACCCAAGTTATACCCCTGATCAGTATCCATGAATTTAACCAAGGCCTTCATTTTCAACCAAGGAAATTTTTTCATGATTTGCACACAAACCTTGATAGCTGGAAATTTTTGCATATAGATCTATAATATTACATCCATCAACTCATCACAGTAGATCATGCAGTAAGCTGCGAGTTCTCAATTTTTGCTTATAAAATTCATGGTTTAGTACTACCATCCAGTTAAGATATGATGTGCATAGGTTTCTAACTAGTGTTGGGTTAGTTTGCTTACTTGTGTTCTTCTCCTGTTTTGGTTGAAAGGGCGTGTCGACCAAGAAGTTTGGCCACAGATGGTGGCCATGAGTTTTGGACTAGCTTGTTCTCGTTTGCAAACAAAAACTTATTACCCTCTGGTGCACCCAAAGAAATGGTCAGACAGAAGAGAAGATGGGTTTTGAATATCTGCATGAGCAACAACAATAACCAAATCCCACTGTAAGACTCCTCAAGAAAGAAGATCACATCCAAATTAATGAGAT
>Ga0116231_10003383_pt1 | contig 33192 bp, 15 predicted proteins | sample S1TSphgellanicum_2_FD_89695 | JGI IMG/M metagenome (GOLD analysis project Ga0116231, IMG submission 89695) | Host-associated microbial communities from peat moss isolated from Minnesota, USA - S1T2_Fd - Sphagnum magellanicum MG | ecosystem: Host-associated > Plants > Peat moss > Unclassified... | reverse complement strand
CTTCTTTCCTTAGGCACTATAAGATTATTCAAAATAATATTATCCCAACAACCAATGATATCTTGAACATAAATTTTTAATTTAATTTTTTTTCATGTGATGCTAGCTTTTTTTTTTTTGTTTTTTTTTTTTTTTTTTCAACTTTTGATATAGAAATTTTGGCAAATGTTTCCAAAAAATTGGCTAAATTAATCAATTCACACTAGAAAAACAATTCAAAAAAATTTCGCAACGTTTTTTGTCAAGAAAATGACAACACTTGTTGGAAAAAAAAACACTACAGGTTACAATGCCTTCTAGGTTTCAAATTTATTTTCAATTTTTTATTAAATAACTTGCAATCCACTATATATCTATATACAACATCAAATTTGGCTTCCTCATGTTATTAAGAAGGCTGAATTTTCGAGCCCATTACGGGATGTTAAGTTGAGTCTCAAGCAACATATAGTTTATGATATGAGAAAAATAAATTCAATAAATGTTAGACAAAAATATGAATATAAATAATGAAGACATCAATATTAGAATTTTGATATAATATGAAAAGCAAAATATATCTTAAAATATTGTCAATAAATTTTGTGTTAGTGTAAAATTCAACTATTATTTCTATTTATATTTCTCAAATTTTCAATATCACAAAATTGACTCAAAAGATACTCATTATAATCAATGTTATGGCCACAAATATCAAACACATGATATAATAACATCTATCATGTCCAGAGATGTTTTAGATATAACCAAAATATCTCATTAGTTCCAAACTTTGAAATCCGGAGAGAGTAAAAGTAACTAGGTCATGAATAAGAACATGAATAAGAAGAGTTAAATTGTGTAAGCTTGTTACAACTGGTATGTATGCAACAAGTGCTAAAGAATGGGCTCCTTTCTGCCCATTCTGGAATGTAGGCACTACCAGAACTTGAACAATCCTACACACCATAAAGAGGTAGTAAGGTGCCCATTCCTTGGCAGTATGGAATTACTGAGTACTTTGGAGTTTTTTTAAGCTTTTAGAAATATTTAGAATTTTTTTTTGGACCCCATGTTTTTAGAAAATAAAGCAACTTTGAATTTATTTTTTTCTTTAGTAAATAAGTTTAATATTTATAAATTTCCAAAATTACCATATTTTTCAAAGGATTGAAATTAACATTCATCCCATTTATAATTCCAGTGATGTACCTCTCTTCTCAGGGCCACTTTAGACAAGGGTCCAGGGATCAAAATCCCAGGGACCAATTTGAAGCAAATCCTTAAATTGGACCTTTCTTCATGCCCAAAAAAACACACTTTTCTCTAATGAGTGTCTCTAAAAGCTACAGGACCAATTCCAGGGTTCAATACCAAAAATGTGTGATTGGTATGTGAGAGGATTATGTTAACCTTTCGTGTTTTTTTTTCCCTTTTTTTTTTTGGTTTTTTTTTTAAAAACTCTTACTACACATAATGGATGGGCGGAGGCACAAAATATGACAACTCTCTCTTTTCTTAGTGTTTTTTTTTGGAATAGAAATCGGTTTAAGCATCTTTTGTAAATTCAAATCCTCTTCCACTTGTGAAAATTGATGTTTCAACTTGTCACATTTTGCCTCACTTTTTTATTCCCTTTCCTTTTCATTTCATACATTTGGAAAAACAAAAAATGCATTCCTTCCAACAATCACTATGTGAGGATCCACAAAACTAGCTATGTCAACTTTAGAAATGGTCAAAAATGGGGAATTGCAACAATATCTTCAAGCCATAGTTTGTCTGTAACCAAAAAGGAGAGGGACCAAACAACAACTAGACCCCTCAAGTCGTGCTTGCTTCTGACAGACGCGAGCATCAGGTAATCACACATCACAGTAACAGCATAACAACATCACTGGTCTAGATCCAAACAGGAGATTCAAAACTGGAGCAAAACAGACTCGCCCGAACCTCTGCAGACACAACTCCTACACAGAGCCTCAAGGATCAAAACTCATAGTTCAGATTTCACAAAGGTCCTCGACAACACAAGCTTCCACTTCCCCAATACGTTGATCAGTGGTCTGACAACTACTCTGACAACGATTGAGGTCTCCCCAAAAGCAGACCACTCAATCTGTTTGTCTATACATTTCCCAATCTTCTCCGGTTTACAACATCGATCCTTACTTACAAACCAACTCTCACCAGACTCAGGAGTTAGCCATCCTCTAGTCGCTAACACAACGGAAGAAAATCAACAACTAGCAATCTTCTACACTCCTTCACATTCTCCAAAAGTCCTTCACCTCTTTTCTATTGCTCTCTGCAAAAATCTCCTACTTCTTCTCTGTTAATCCCTGCTCTTGCCAATCAACCGATCTACTCATCAACTATCCATTCTTTGCACCTACTAGCACGATCCGTCCCCGCCCCAAAACTCTCCGGACCCCGAACTTCATTTTTTTAACTCCACTCCATACCATAATTCGCGCGTGATCAGATTTCACGACCACCCAGAAGTAGCCGCCATGCAATTCCTTGTAGGAGTAATGGAGAAGTCTGCGCAGCCAAAATTAACGACGATAGTTAAAACGAAATAAAATCTTAACGAAGGGTTGTGTTCATACTAGAGTAGTGACCTATTTTCGCGTTACATGTCTTCCATTCTCACAGAATTTGAACAACAAAGGTAAAAGAAAACAATGAGGGAAAAAAATAAAAATAAATAACAACCTTGGAGCCTAGCTTACACTTTGATTCTCCAAACCATGAGCTCTCCTTGAAGCTCATTTTTTTGATCCAGACTACTTGATTTTTCCTCCAAAATGATGCCATGTAAACTAAATCACAATTTGATTTGTCTTGGTTCTAGATCCTTGTCTAAAGGCCTTGGATACAATTTAAAGCTCTTGACCAATAAGAATGCTCGATTTCATTGAACCCTAATCCTTGTACCTTTGTCTAAAGTGGGCCTCATTTTAATGTTCTCAAAAATTGTAGAATAGCAAAATAGCAACTTAAACATGTAGGTACCTAAAGTGAACTTGACAAAATGCCATTGTTGATTTCTTTGTGTGATGACTCATGAAAGCTCTTTATTCTAAATATCAGTGAAAACCAACATTTAATAAATCCTCCAAGTGACATACCTACATCACTATGCTTCAACATTTAATGATTTCCAAAGCAGCCAGAACCCACATTGGTACTTTACCTTTGTGAGGGAGGCATCTTAATGCTCATATTAAGCCCAAAAAATGTTAGATTTGAACTCTAGATTTTTTGAAAGTCGTGGGGTCTGAATATTAAAATGTTCTGAAAGACCCAACCTGATTCCATTTTTAAATTTTATTTTTCATCTTTTGAAAAACCAAACAAGGTTTCAAAAGATTGCAAAAACTAATTTCATCTGAGTTTCAAAGTGTGAGTTCTCACACATCTTATACTAGTCGATTTTCAAAGCCGATTTTCACATACTGGTTATTATAAATTTTATTATCTCAAAGATTAATTTTTAATTTTTAAAAGTAATAAAATTGTAAAGAAAAAAGTTAAATTTATCAAATTTCTTTTCAACATTTTATATGTCCATTATTTCATCTCATTCATGAGCCTTTAAATTTTTCTAACTCCTCTTCAAAGCTTAAATCCATTTGAATTAATTGCACTGAATGGAATTAACTGTACTAAATTGGAAGGCATAACCTTACACCTTAAATAAACATGTTTTTTGCCAAAATAAAATTTTACTATCTATGCAAAAGTTAACTTAAACATTTACAAGCAATTCAAAATAAATAAATAAATGAAATGTGTTGAAAAAATAGACAAAAATGCAATTGTGCAAATGAAATGCAATGTGTAAAAGTGAGATGCAAGGTGTATAATTAAATGTACAATGTTCAAATAATTCTTGCACATAACAAACAAACACATTCTCAACCAAAATTTCTCAAAAACAACACGAATAATAATAAAAATCATCAACAAACAAAGATTTTCTAAAAACAAATCTCACCTTCCAAATTTAACCTAAAAAACTTGAATTTGGATAGCTCCTCCCACACCTACAAAAAATTAAAGGGGAAATATCAATCCAAAATACGAGGAGCGGGGGTAGTAACATCAAGCAAAAAGTAAAGAACAAAGGAGCAACAACTTCACAACATAACAAAGAGGTACTTGAGCGAATCGCATTGAAGACAAACAACAAAAGGAGCCGCAACATCAAGCAAAGAACAAAGAGCAACAATGTCAAACAAGGAACAACAAAAGGAGTAACAACATCAAACAAGGAATAGTAAAAAGAGCAACAACATTGAACAAGGAGTAACAAGAAAAACAATAGTGTTGAGCAAAAAACAGCAAAAGGAGCAGCAACATTGAGCAAGGAGCATCGAGCAAAAAATAACAAGAACAATAGCAACATTGAACAAAGAGCAACAACATCAAGTGAGGAGCATTGAACAAAAAATAACAAAAACAGTAACAACATTGAGCAAATAGTAGCAAAAGCAACAATAGCGTTGAGTAAAGAACATGAAACAAAGAGCACCGAACAAGTAGCATCAAATAAAAAGCATTAAGCAACAACTACTAACTACTAACCAAAGCAGCAAACAACATACAAAGAAAAGAACAAAAAAACTCACACACAATGAAAAAAATGTTTGAAGCACTTATTTTTTATGAAGGGACAAGTAGCACCATTTACTAGCTGAACCCTAAAGCTAACTAAAGCCTAAATGAACTATTGATTAAACATTAAACCCTAGTGACTATGGACTACTCAATAAATTCTAAACTTTGAAACCCTGACCCTGAATTTTTTTTAATACATAATCATGGTTTCAATGAAATAAAAATATACATTTGATTAGGGTTTCAAAGGCCTGATTCTCACATTACATAAAACCCTACAGTCGAATTTCATAAAGGGCATTACCCAATATGATACCTTGAGGGTTTCAAATTGTGAATCAACTTGAAACCTTATTTGATTTTCACATTTTTTTCTAATACCCGCCCAACAATATAATAGTCTAAAGATGGGATTTTTGTAATAGTTAAAAGTACTTTAAATGGATTTTGAGATTTTCACCATGGTAACATTGTTGATGCTTGTTCACCCTAGGCCCCTAAAATGACACTGATATCACCATAATTCAACATGTTATAATTCCTAAATTGACACCAATACCATCACAATTTCATTGCCAGAGTGGAATGCACTACCATGGATGGATGGTGCACGGACAAGATAACTTTTTTTATTGCAATTTTGTTCTCAAGCTAACTTTGTTCTCCCCCCCTCACAAAAAGTTTTAAAAGTGTGTCAAGGGTGTCACCAAAAAAAGAAGGGCACCACAGCTTAGTACCTCTTGATGGAAATTAAATGTCTTGAACATAATCATCAAATACATCACACAATTTCAATGGAAAACTTACAACGTTTGCAACTTTTGAACTAACACACCTTTCACTCCTAAAATGTAAAATAAGACTCTAGACCTCAAAGGATCAAATCACTTTTGATTTCCTCTCAAAAGCCCACTAGTTATGACTATGGAAGTTCAGTACTGAATAACAAAACCTAGTTTCTAACAAGTCTTACATTCTCCCAATCATTCTTTCCTTTAGAATTTGGATAGAAAAAAATAGGTGCATAACATTTCAACAATGATTATCCATAAAAGTCAAAACTATCCTCAAAACCCCATCTTTCCAAAACGCCCTCAATAGCAAAGGTACTCTCTTTCACACATAATTCCCCACATAGTTTCTCTCATGATTCTTGACCTTCCCAACAAAGTGAACATGCCACAACAACCACTCATGAAATCCTAGACTCTTTCATCATTTCCTTTGAATCTGGTCCTTAGACTCTATAAGATCTTCTATTCCTTTCCTAAAGCACATAACGCAACAAAACACATGTACTTGGAAAAGAAGTCAAAAACACAAAGGGCCATTCTTCCCCCACTACTCACACAACAAGCTCATAAGAAAACATAATGCAATTACAAAAACCAAAAAATAACTTAGTTCATTTTGTCAATTGCCCTATCAAGACCAACATTCCATTGTTATAATTCATGTTCCATCATCTCCCACCTTCACCAAATCTATAACACTAATCTGCCCTCATCTTCGTGATCCACATTTACATTCAAGAACCCAACAAAATTAGCTACAAACCCACTCCATCACCAACACCAACTTAGTAGTGCAGCTCAATTGAAGAGCAAAAATCAAATATAATAAACCTGCAAACAAAAAAAACATCAACTTTCGACATCCACAATTCTTAATGATGTATAACCCTTTTGTACTTTGGCACCTTCTATTTCACATCCATTGCCTTTAAAGGTTTACATAGTTCATCCCTTCTCATCCACAAATAAAAATTTCATCACCATTTCAACATCATGTGTTGCCACTCTTTCTAAATAAATATATTTCTTCATAGATAAAGTGTCAATCAACAAAGTGGTATAATTGCAGATCCCTTCTTGAATGCTCCCAATATTGTTCTTTTAAATACTTAACAACACATATCCTACTGCCATGATCCTGCACCTACGATCCCTTCCCATCTTTGTACTCAACAAATATGTACGGCCCTTCCTAGTTGCACATTATAGTCTTCTTCTTGCCAAACTTGCACATTTTGATTTTATTGTTTACCTCAAAGCCATCGAAGGTCTGTAATCCCTTGCGAGCAACATATGTCTTCCCTTGTTTCTTCTAAGCATGCTATACATTCTTAAGTAGTGATCTATGCACATCAACAATGAGTTGCATTTTTTGAACCATTTGTTCAACCATTACCTTTAGACTTACAAATTCATCAAAAACATCACAAAATCCATTGAAGTTGTTATCGATGGTTAGTCTTGGTGTACATCTTACCAATACCATAAAAGATGAATACTTTGTGTTGGCTTGAATGCCACAACAATATCCAAAAAGTATCCATGGTAACAATAAGTCCCAACTATTTATGTTTATAGGAGCCATGATTGTCAAACCTTGTTTGAAGGTTTTGATTAGACGTTCAACCATGTCATTACATTTAAGGCCAAGCAGGAGCAGTGAACTAATGGGTGATGCCATAATTCTAGCAGGTCTCAGCAAATTCCTTCATCCATTCAAACCCCTTATTTGTTAGAATGTACTTAACCACCCCATATCTACAAATAATTTCATCTTCCAAAAATTTGGGAATAGTTAGAGCATCATGCTCCTTGATAGGTTGCATCTCACACCATTTGGAATAATGATCAATTGCCACAATCACATATTTATTACCATCAATAGTTTTAGGTAATGATCCAACAATGTTAAGAATAGCCTAATAGAATAGATCACAAATCAGAATACTTTTCATCTTTTCAATGTTAGATCTCATGTTCCTAGATTGTTTAACAATCTAACATTTTTCACAATTCTTGACAAATGACTTGATAGAGTTAGTTTTGTCATGCCAAAAAAACCACTTATTTATCTTAACTAATGTTTTCATCTCACCAAAATGCCCAATCTCTTAATGGACCTTTTCAATCAAGATTTTCCTTTCTGTAGGTTTAAGAACCACCAGGTTTTGAAAGAAAAGAGTGTCTTCTAACCAATGATAACACATTATTCATTCCTTAGCCCTATCTATGTTGGTAGCATCATAAACACCAGCTTCCAACTATTCACTAATGAGTAGCAACATTGCCATTTTGTCTTCCCATATGTCCATTTGCTTCAACTGCTCATCTTGACACAACTCAACAATTTCAATGCCTTTGCCTTTTTGTCTCTGTTTGGCCTAATCCACCATACTTTGCACTTGAACAACCATTTTTTGGTTGTCTTCCTAGGTCATTTGATGCATTTCTTCCTCTAATAGAGAGTCTACACTCTATTCCTCATCTTCAACATGATGTAATCTTACATCAGTTACTTCCTCATTAACAAGTTTTAGGGTAAACAAATTGATGATAACCTCATTATGTGAATCATCACCAAAATGTGGTGATATAGTTCTTACTCTAGATTCATGTTCCATTACATCACACCCAAAGTCCTCAAATTCTTCTGTTATATTTATTAAGTTTTTGCTCAATGCATCAATGTTCAAATACCGACTACCGATTTGGTGAATAATCTTAAACTAAAAATCTTGTAACATGGTAATCTAACACCCTTTTAGACCATATGCATCTGAAACCATAGCCAACCACTCTAGTGGTTTATGATGTATTCGCAATAGGAACAGAATCTAGTGCAAATATTGCCTAAAATGCATTATGCCCCAAATAACAACATAGCATTCTCCCTCCATAGGGTAATAGTGACGTTGTATAGGTGAGAGGCCTTTGCTAGCAAAGCAATGACCTATTCTTGTCTTCCAATTTTCTATGATAGTATAGTTTCCACACCCTATATTAACTAATCCACATTTAAAGTGAATGGTTTATTCAAATTTGGTTTAATCGAAATGGGTGCATCCACTAATTTTGTCTTCAGTGCAACAAAAATTGCCTGACAAATTGGTGTCCAAACAAACTTGAAATCCTTCTTTGTCAGAGCAAATAGTGGTTATGCAATTTTCACATATCCTATAATAAACCTTATGTAGTATCCCATTAATCCCATGAATGCCTTAACATTAATCACAATTTTAAGTGTAGGGAAATATGTAATTATTGATATCTTCTTGGGATCTAATTGAGACCCAACATAATACACCACAGGTCCTAAGAAGGTAATGTTTTTAGATCCAAATCAACATTTCCCAAGATTGAACTTGAGGTTCACCTCTGCCAACTTCTACAAAACCAATTGAATATGATGCAAGTGTTCAACCCATGTGCTATTATGTATGTTGACGTTGTCAACAAACACTTTCAAGAATTGACTAGTTCATTCTTTGAAAATATCAAGATGAAAACACACTACGCAATCCCTTTTTAGGTGTCACACTTATAGTTTTTTTTGCATTTCTTTGAAATTTAAATATAAAACGTTAATATTTTCATTGAAATGTCAAAGGGACTCACATATCTAATGCTAATAGAGTTGGCATTTAAAAATACAAAAAAGCACATCATAATTCCAAATATCTAATGCATAATGGACTTTTGAATCTTGGAGACAACTTCTATCATGCCTTGCAAAACTCATGGATATGGACTTTTATCTTACAATGTGGTAGTCTTATGTGTTTGAAACTTTGGGATATTAGATGAATTATGTTTAAGAAACTAAAGATCCATTGAATGAATGGAATGTGATTTTAATTTATTATGGTATGGAATTTTCAAAATCCCAAAAACTATAATTATTTTAGAAGCCTTTTTAAGCATTTAAAAAATATTATTTAAAAAATAATTCTTTTGTTATATTTTTTATATGTCTTATATCATCATGACTTGAAATTGGAAATGAAAAAAATTGTTACTTTCAATATAATCTTAATACTCATATTTTAAGCTAGTTTCCAACTATAGTGGAAAAGGACTTTGAAAAGGGACTCTAATTCACCAAAACTTAGCCACCCTAATGCGTTTTCACCCATCAACCATAGTATGCGAAAATGTGCTTGTGGAATTTTTCAGCCCAAAGGGCATCATGTTCCATTCATACAAATCAGATTTGGTGATCACAAATGTTTTCTTCACATCATCAAGGGCCATGGGTATTTGCTGAAAACCTGACCATAAATCTAATGCAGAAAACCATTAAGGCTTTCCCGTTGACTTAAAACATCCTCAATTAAAGGCATGGGAAAATAATCTTATCTTGTTTGAAAATTCAATGGATGGTAATACCCACAAAACCTTTGGCTACCATCTTTTTTGATTATAAAGTAACTTGACGTGCATATTTAAATGTGTTTTTGTGCATTTTCCCCAAATCCACCAATGCATGTATGTGCTTATTGACCTTTGTTTCTTCCTAATATGGCAACCTTCCAAAAGTCATTTGACAAGGAGGCAATCCTTGTGTGTCAATGGAATGTTCTCCCATAGAACACTATCCCAATTCATCTTTAAGCCATGCAAAAACCCCTTGGAATTCCTCTTGTAAATCCCACAACTATTTTTGTTGTATTTTATCTAAAGTTTCATCTAACCTTATCTTGGCTTTGATCTAGCTCCACCTATCATCTTCCCTTGCCAGATTATTAGTAAATTGAATAGGATATAAATGCACTTTCTATTCAATGTTGTCATTCAACTTTTGGTGCATCCGATCATCTTCATCTATTGCTACACATTGAAGCTAATATGCATAGTCACCATCTTCATTCAATTGGTTCTCCAAAATGTCCTAATGTTTTTATTGCAAGATTAGGTTCAAAATCTACATGGGTCCCTCCTTATTAATAATCAAATCCATCTTGTTGTCTCTCAATTCTTCTATCTGATTTTCCAAATCATGCATGACTCTTTGTGGGTCATCTTCTGCTTTTATTTGAAATTCCATTATCTCATCATCAAAAAAAGCTTCATCATGCAAACCATTAAGGTCTGATGATTGATTTGAATTTATCCAATCACTCAACTTTACTTATTCCATCTTCATATTGAGTAATTCATTCCTAACCTTTTCTTCTACCAACCTTTCTATCACTTGCAACATGTTCACCACATCCAAAGGTAACACCTCTACCTCCATCCTTGGTTCATTGCGTATCACCCTTCTCTACATCAACAACTGCTCCAATTTCCATAAGAAAATCCAAACCCAATAACATATCGTAATTGTTTGTGTCAACCACTAAAAACAACATTTAACAAATGATTCCCCTAACCCTAACTAGAAGCTTAGTAATTCTCTGAAGTGCTTGGGTCACCATCTCAAAAGTAGTTTTGTAAGTTTCATGGCTAGTCACTAAGTGCATTATGTCGAGCTTTCTCACCATGCTAGCTGACATGGATGCTCCTATATCTACCAAACCTTCAATCCAAGCTTGATTAATTTCAACTCCCAAATGCAACATCTTGTTTTGATGCATCCTATTGACATTCGCGGAGGCCACATGTTCCTCTGATTAACATAGTTGACAATAGTTGCTATTGGCAGAAAATTTTGTGTTAGATCCTACTTGGCCATCACTTCCTTTTCCAAAAATGTTAATTAAAGTTTCATTTAAAGCAAACAATTTTCGATATGTAACAAATTTTCTAGATGCCATTTCATCTTGCTCCTCCCTCATAGGTTCATAGGGAGTTCCCTCGAGTTCTTCCAATACTCATTCAATTTTAACAACTACAACAACTGCTTCATCAATGTTAGTGTAGATCCTAACAACACATAATTTTCAAATTTTTGGCCTCAACTTGGCTAGGAACCTCTTATGTTGTTTTGCATCTTGGATTTGTCCTCGCTAAAAAAGTTTATCCAACCTCTCATGGTAGTTCTGCACCTTCTCCTTGGGCTGATGTTTAATAACATCCAACTTGATGCAAAATGTCATTAATGTCTATGTTGCCATACTTTTGCACTATCCAAGTGCACAACTCTATCCAATCAATTAGAGCCAAATTCAATTTCTTGAACCACTCCTTGGCTCTACCTAGGTTTAAATTGGCGATTTTAAATAACTTGTTAGCATTTTGATCTCTGACCTTTGCTACCATGGTTAGTCGTTTTGCCTAATCATTCACATCTTCATGATCACACCCCCAAAATAACTTGTCCATGCCATGTGGACGAGTCATTAGAAATCAATTGTTTTATGATTCAAAGGATGATCTATTTCAAGTCCTCAACTGGGAACTTCCTCTTCCTTCTTAGAGTTTACAGCTCTTTTTCTATTGTTGTCAATCCTGATGTTTTAATTTGTGTCACTCCTTCCTACGTACCTCCAACAAAATCTGCCAAAAAAGTCCCTAACATACATCCAACACAGTAGATGTGCAACTTGTCCTATGTGTGATATCCTTAAAATGTGGCCCCCAATTTTATCATCTATCTCTAGCATGTAGAATTGGGCACAACATCCTGAATGGTGGTGTCTGATGGAATCCAAAGGTCTCCAACTTTTGGAATTGACTTGATCTTCTCCTTTCTAATCTTTGATTCTTAAGATGATTCAAAGGGCCAAGGGCTAATGAAGTAAAATGTGGCTTCATTGGATTGGACAAGGTTCCATTACCATCCATCAAATTGTACCCTTGTATTTAACCACACGACAACTTGAGTGCAAAACCCTGAGTGTCGCATGTTCAATAACTAGATCTCTAACTTCAGCAATAGCAAGATCGAATCCAACAATTCAGTGGTTGGGGTTGTTATTTTAATAATAGAGATACCTAATTGTATCCTCTAGCTCATAATGCATATTATGCCTATTAGTCTATTACGAGCTTGCAAGGTCTTTGTTTCTAAATTCTTGTCCAAAACACCAACATGATAAACATTATTTTATTAGACAAATAAATTTGGTTGATTTCCTTCATGTATTGGATTTAAAATTATAAACTCAAATGGTAGTTGAGTGAAACATTGCTCATCTGTAGAATCAAGTTGCCATTGAAAGTACTCCAAACTACCATTTTCACAAGTTCTCCAATTGATTGAACAAGCCTTCAATCTAATATTTTCCACCCTCGAGATTCTATCTCCAACACAAAATAAATCTTCAACACCTGGAATGTAAAATCTAACAAAATGGTCTAATGAGATGGGAGAGACAAGGATCCAGATATCACCTAGCTTTGGTACATGTCCTTGTTTTTATGATATGTAAGTTGAAACCTTACACAAGGTAGGAAGTGAAGTGATATTGCCTTCTGAATTTGGCAATTGAAGCCCATCCTCTTGCTCAATGCCGTATCTTCACCTAGACTTGTGCCCTATTCCAAAATCAAGTATGCATTAGTTCTACAACAATGTCACCAACTTCAACTTCATGAAGACTTATTCTAACAATAGTAACAATTCCAAAGCTTGACTATTATAGAATTAAGGCCCCAATTTGTGGTGCTCCTAGTGAAATGAGAAAATCAAAACCAACAATTATTTGCTATTCATAAATTTCTTGAGTTTTTGTCACTTATTGTTTTTCACTGGATTCTAACATACTAACTTCCCATATGCATCATTCTAACATGTTATTTACCATTGTCTTGATCTTCTAGTGATTATAACACTCTAATACCAAAAAGGAGGGGCAACTTAGCTTGGTACCTCTTAATGGAAATTAAATGTCTTAAACATAATCATCAAATAAATCACACAATTTCAATGGAAAACTTACAACGTTTGCAACTTTTGAACTGACACTCCTATCATTCATGAAATGTAAAGTAAGACTCTAGACCTCAAAGGATCAAATCACTCTTGATTTCTTGTCAAAAGCCAATTAGTTATGACTATGGCAATTCACTACTGAACAACAAAAACTTAGTTTCCAACAAGTCTTATATTCTCTTAGTCACTCTTTGCCATGGAAGTTAGAGAGAAAAGAATAAGTACATAACATTTCAGCAATGGTTCTCCATAAAACTCAAGAATGTCCTCAAAACCCCATCTTTCCAAAATGCCTTCAATAGCAAAGGTACTTTCTTTCACACATAATTCCCCACATACTTTCTTTCATGATTCTTGACCTTCCCAACAAAGTGAACATGTCACAACAACCACTCATGAAATCCTAGACTCATTCATCATTTCTTTTGAATTTGGTCCTTAGACTCTAGAAGATCTTCTATTCCTTTCCTAAAGCACATAGTGCAATGGAACACATGTACTTGGAAAAGAAGTCAAAAACACAAACGGGCATGCTTCCCCCACTACTCACACAATAAGCTCCTAAAATAATACTGCAATTACCAAAAAAAAAAACAAAAAAAAACTTAGTTCATTTTGTCAACTGCCCTATAAAGACCAACATTCCATTGTTATAATTCATGTTCCATCATCTCCCACCTTCACTAAATCTATAACACTAATCCGCCCTCATCTCCATGATCCACATTTGTATTCAAGAACCCAACACAATTAGCTACAAACCCACTCCATCACCAACACCAACTCAGCAATGCAACTCGATAGAACAGCAAAAATCAAATACAATAAACCTGCAAACAAACAAAACACACCCAAAACACACAGAAAGAAACAAATCGCTTTGTACATACTTTGGCACCTTCTGTTTCACATCCATTGCCTTTGAGGGTTTACACAAATAAAAATGTCATCACCATTTCAACATCACAGGGGTTCTAAAGTTGGGGTTCATCGAACTGGATTGCCTCAAATCGGGAGAACTGGATGATGTGTTCTTGGCTGCTGTGTCAGACAGAACACCAGCCCAATTTCACATCTAATAATCCTCAAAATGGTCATTGATAACACCACAATTCAATGTTTAATAAAAAATAGACCTATTATTATTACTTAGGGGCCACAATCCCATAAGCTACTATACTCTATAATGAATCTAAACACAATATCTTTCCCTTGGTAGGCAAGGCCAATAATCCCCAATATGACTTCAAACAATATGACTTCAAACCTTTATGTACTATGTAGATCAGTTATTGGAAGCAGGAACAGATCCCCTGTGGTTATTGGGGCGGTTCTTAAGACCCCTAACCATGATTCTGAAAACCATCAAAGACCTGGTTCTGTTATGTAACCGCAGTTTTCAAATGTTTTGAAAAAGTCAGATAACCAGTCACAACACTGCCAGTTCATTGCTGAACCTTTCATGAAAATAATCAAAGAACCGGTCCTGATATATAACCATGGGTGTCAAAAATTTGAAAAAAAAGCCTGCGTATATGACCGTTGGTCCTCTTCTTAGGTAACAAGAACCGGAGGTTCTTGCATTCGCAATCTGGAATGTCCGGAGCCCGCGGTTCTCTGATTTTGAAATGTTTCTAAAACAGGGACGAACGGTTATTTACCCCCCCCCCAAATCAGATAGATACCCGCCCAGCACCGGTGTAAAGTTCAAAAGGTGAGATTAGCTGTCAACAAAGTTAGATCCATTTTTTTTTTAAAAAGCATTTTTACTGTAGAATCTGCGACAGCCCAACAGAAGATTCTCAAATCCATTCACAAACCAAAATTCTACACGTGGCATAAACGACATGACACATGGCAGATTCTTCTCTAACAACTCCAGCTGGACAAGACGACTGGGTGTAGAAAATAGTGGACTTTTTACTACGTGGCGCTACTGTGTACTTGACTGGTGGCAAAGGCTTCTTCCGGTAATGTTTGGAATAGTGAAGTCAAGACTGGAATAGCTAGGTTCAAGACTGGAATAGTTAGGTCAAGACTGGAATGTTTAGGTCAAGTTTGGAATGGTCAGGTCTAGATTGTAATCAGCTACCGACCACGCTGCCAGAATATCCCCCTTCCGCGACTTTCTTCGCGGTTTCAGCTTCTCCGCTGCGCACGCAGCTCTTCGCTCCTCTCCTCACGGCTTCAGTGCACCATCGCTGCGTGCAGCCAGCGTTAGCTTGGAGGCGAATTCTTGGTACAATTGCGGGTGAGTAGCAATACAGACAGAGAGAAAAGGAGAAAGAAGAGAGAAAGAAGCAAGGCATCTATCTTTTTGTATGTTGTTGCGGCTTTAGTAATTTGCAACAGATAGAGTAGAGAAATTCCGAGTTCCCATCTGTTTTCCAGGATCTGTAGCAGTTTGAAGGCAGTAGATCTTCGCTGAATTTGTTGTTTTTGTTGTTGTTTTTCTTTCTTTCTGTTTTTTCCTTTTTTTGAGTAGGAGGAGGAGCAGGAGGATGTGTGGTTTGAGTTTGATTTGAGGTTCTGATTGATCGTTTGCAGCCGCAGGGGAAAGGAGCACAGACGGCGACATAGGAGTGAAGAAGAAGAGAGCATGGGAGTATAAGAAATGCAGAAAAAATCGGGAAGAGGGAAACAGAGAACAACAAAGAAGAAGAAGGCAGCAACTGTGCCGCAGGACGTGACTATATCAGCCGCAGCAGCAGCACCAAAGCTGCAGCCGTGCTGGTATGGAGTACCTGTCGCAGTCATAGTGGGGGTATGGTGTCTGTTTCTGCTGCTGAATTCGTCCTTCAGTCACAGCTACTATGAGGACCCAGGTATGTCCATCTCCAAAGCACCGCCGGCATGCAGTTGCTTTGAAGAGCTGTTTAAGGTTTTGCTGAAAACTGTTGCTTGAGAGCTTTAGGGTTCCTTGAAGCAAAGGATATGAACTCCACTGTAGCAGGTAACTGAGAGAAGCTTGAGAGCTTTAGCGTTCCTTGAGCCAAAGGATATGAACTCCACTGGAGCAAAGTAGCTGAGAAAAGCTTGAGGAGAACATGATTTCATGGCTACATGTGGCTCTTTGAATTTAGGTCTCATATAGAAGAAACTGATCCACATGTTTGCAACAGATTCTTTTAGCCATGGACAAGTGAGGCAACCATGGCTATCAATATTCTGGAGTGGAGAAGCTGCTTCCACAGAAGAAAGCTCCTCACAAGAGTTTCCTCGGCAGGAGGATCCAGGACGGCTTCCACAGTGTTCTCTTACAGAAGATAGTGAGTTCTTTGGCAGTGAGGAATGCAATGAGCACAATAGTAGTGCAGAATGGTTTGTTGACCCTGTCTCAACACCACCAGAAAAGCTTGCTGAATCAAATGTGATCAGAACAATGGCAGACCAGGGATTTCAAGCATCCAAATCTCAACAACTTGACAATGAAGCAACTGAAGCAAATCCGTTTCTTGACTTGGATAAAGGAAAAGGATCTACTGAATCAACTCAGAACTTAGAGAAAGAATTTTCTGGATTTCCAAGATCACATTTAGTTCTTGAAACTCATGATGAGCCAGGATCAGAAGAGAATAGTAGTTGTATCAATGATGAAGTCAGCACAGAGAAAGAGGAATATCCAAGCACAGCTGAAGAATTGCAGCCTGAGAATGTTGAGAGACCTATCAAGAGGCAGGGAGATGGAAACAACATACTTTGTCTGGTTGGAGATTTGGGAACAAACTGCAAAGGTGAAGGAGCTGGCACTGGAAAAAGTTCAAATGATGAGCTTTCATGGGCATACGAAACAGCAGTTTTGGACAAGATATGTGGAGGAGAACTTGATCTCTCTGACCAAAGCAGTCAAATGGTCAGTGATGATGTTGTGATGTATCTGGATGCAAGCTCACACATTTTACTGTGCCTTCGGGACCCTCACTCTGGTTCAGTTACATGCCAGCCATTATGCAGCACTAATTCCAGGAAGTTATTGACAAGTGGGGCAACTCGGGTTTGTCCTTGTGATTCATCACTTGTGCAGTCAATCATGGACAACCAGGATCCTCTTTTACTGGACTCACAGAATGTGAAGTTCTCTCAACACAGGCCAGTCCCTCCAGTGGAGGAGTCTGATGCTCTAAGAGATGTTGGTGGTGGCGTGACTGAGCATGAATCTGTCCAAAATTCAGTTCAGGCTTTTAATGGGATTGCAGAACCATCATCAGAAGGCACTGGAGTTAGTGGTTCTTCAACTTCAAAGGATAATAACACAGAGGCATTAGAGGTGGTGGTAGGGAGTGAAAACCAGAATGTGGTACAAGAAGAGCCTATCAGACCAGCACGAGTGTTGCAGGTCAAAACCTTAGATGAGTATAAAAGATCAGTAGTTGCTATGAAGCAAGAGCACAGTAGTAATGTAGATACTAATGGTTTTCCCAGTCATGTTCATCACCAAAATCGTGATTACTCTTACAATTTCGCAGACAGTGCACATGGAGCTAAAGTGGTGAAAGCCAACAAGGATGCCAAAGCGGCAGGAAACCTCCTTCTGCCAGATAAAGATAAGTATCTTCGCAATCCTTGCAGTGTGGAAGAAAAATTTGTAGTCATTGAACTCGCAGAAGAAACACTTGTTGATACTGTGGTTATTGGAAACTTTGAATTTCACTCCTCAAATGTGAAGCAATTTGAAATTTTAGGCAGCCCTGAGGTTTACCCAACTGATGATTGGCTGCCTCTTGGGACTTTTGAAGCTGAGAATGTCCGGCATGCACAGAAGTTCCAACTAGCTCAGCCAAAGTGGGTTCGCTGTTTGATGCTGCGACTAGTTTCTCATTATGGGAATGAGTTCTACTGTACTCTCAGTGTGTTTCAAGTCTATGGAGTTGATGCTATTGAGCACCTTTTGGAGGATTGGATGGTTGGACAAGAGGGGGATGCTGCACTAAAGAATAGCAAAGGGCAGCAACCACCTAATGGTTGTGCTGGAGATGTTGGATCCTCACAAGCAAGCTCTTCCCCTCCAAGTCAAGCACTTCCACCAAGTCCTGCTAGTGGTTATGATGTCAGGTCAATTGATTCATTGTTTGAGCCACTTGCACCATCAAAGGAGGCAGTGGAATCAGTTCAGGTCACAGAGAGTGAAATAGGAGGGGTTGGGAAGTCCTCATCCAACAAGGAAGAGGGGAAACCTACGTCAGGAAACACAGCACAAGAAGGATGGTTGCATGTGTCAGGTCGGCCATCAGGGGAGTCAGTATTGAAGATAACAATGCAGAAGGTTAGGCTGCTGGAGATCAACCAGTCAGTGCGTGATAGATATTTGGAAGAATTGAATGCAAAGTACCAGCAAATGATCATTGATTTGGACCGAGACCTCTCAACTGTGACAACACATTTAAGAGATGAAACTGCAATGGTTGCCTCACTTGCTGTTCGCCTTAAGGAAATGGTAAGTATCATGTGATTCTTCTCTTTCATGTGTATCTAAAAGTTTTATCAAGCAGTAGCCCCATCACTGCTCTACAAAAAGGCTGTTGGTTTACTAGCATCACAACACTTGCAATCAAGGGTGGATTACAGGATCTGATGGATAATACGTGTTAGCATCATGGTTTGTTCTCAAGAAACGCTATAATTGTCACACAGAGTCACACAGACACCATCAGATTTTCAATTGTGAAGATGCTTTGAGTGTTCGGTTTATTATTGTTTGAACCTGAAGTTTGATTCAACAAGTGCAGGAACTAAAGAGAGATGCGGATATTGCAGCGCTGGAGGTTAAGATGGCTGCGGATTTTGAAGCCCTCAGAAGTGAAATGGAAATATTGAGGTACTTCAGCTATCTGGATACATTGTCCTCTAAATGCAGTGACCTTTTTGTCATGGGTTTTTGCCTGTCACACTAATACACTATGAAATGATGTTGGGCTATTTTGACAGATTAAAGATTCAACACATGCAGCATTGTGCGATGGTGGCAATGACAGTGGCCCTCCTGTGCACACTAATTTCCTCAATGCTGTATTTTGCACTGAAATACAAGTACATTGTCTACCCAAGAACCCTCTCTGGTTTTGATTCAGGAGTACTGTCAAGTCCAAATTCAAGTAGGTATCTCTCCCAGATTCGGAAAATAAAGCCCCTCTTCAACTGTTCCTTCACCCAAGTAACGCAAGCAATGCCAAGTCTTTCGAGATCTCTATCACAACCATGATCCACTCTCCACATATGTAGAAGGTGAGGAGTTCATCTTCACAGGAATTCCAGGTTAAACAATCAAGAAAATAATACATCATTTGTTCAGCTTAGTGCACATCCTGTGATGGTGTTGAGTTCTATTCATTTTGGTAGTTCTTTCGTGTTATAAGTTTGAATCTGCAAATTTTGCAGATGGGCCATGCAACATTACTAGATTTAGATATCTTTCAAGTGCAGCAGCAAGTAGGACACATCTTGAATTGGGTGAAGGAGGGTCAATTCAGGTCCGTCCTGTCCTTCCTTTTGTACTATAATACATTAGAACTAAAATAATTTTGCTACCAATTTCTGTATTTTCTGCTACAATGGCAAACATTAGAGAAATTTGTTACTGCTGAGAACTCATGCTAAAAGGCACAGGATTTTGTGACTCTGTTGTAGAAACTGCAATTTAAATTTTTAAATAACCCTTTATTGTTAAGGTCCTGTTCACATTTGGAGCAACTACATAGTCATGTTCACACTTGGCCAACAGCTCAGGCTACACTAGTCTTTGTGGTGTGCCTCGCCTTCCAAAGCAGGGATATTGTGTTAAGATTTGTTATAGAGTATAATAGTTTCATGGGACTTTGGCCCTTAGAAACCATAGTGTACTTTTAGCAATCTCACCATTTTGAATGTGCCAAATGTAGGGTGAGATCATCCTAATTTCATTAGCATTCATCCCCTATGACTATGATTTATCTTCTGGTGCAAAATCATCTTATCATGAATCATTGTAAGCACCATTGGCCATCAACTTTTCCATTTTATGAATGTGAGAAGACTTCATGTTCACATTATCATTTCATGTATCCATTGCATCATTCCATCTCCATTTTGATCTCATATTTTTGAAAGCTTTTTTTTATTTCTTATCATGGCTACCAACTTGCGGATTCTTGCAAAAAGAGTTGTTAATAAAGTAGATTCCTCCTCTAGCTTTACAAAGAGAGTGAAAGGTGAAAACTATTTTGTTATTTTGAACATTGATAATATGGTTGTGAAAATGCAAGGTACTTGCTTTAAGGGAAAAGTGATGATCATGTATCAAAGTGTGGACAATTTAAAAACTTATACAAGTATTTTCAAGAAGATTTTGGTTGATCATGAAGGTTTCCAAAAACTTGCTTTGGTGATTTTAGAAGCTCTTGCACCACATCATTCTTACAAAATTGGGAATTATATCAAATTCATTAGTTTTAGTTGTGATGCAAAGTTCAAATATGAAAATGGTGATAATCCTTGTGTCATTAAAATCAATTTATCAAATATTAGGGTTTGTGAAAAAATTTCATTTCCTCCTTATCTCGTGTCCATTGGAGTATTTGTAACTTGTAAGGTGTAGCACATTCTCGCATGGTGTTATGGTTGTACAAGTGTTGGTTTTGTGACTATAAACTTGTTATTGACGAGTCAAATCTTGAGGATGTTAAAACTCTTTCAATTAATGAAAGTTTTTCCTCTTCTTACAAGGATTTGTAGATTTATTTTCAATGGGTGCACTTGCTACAATTCTTTTAAAGAATGTTTCATCAACTATATATGGTGACATGAAGTTTAGTTTTACACATATTTGTCAATTGATGAAGGTGTTAAACTACATAATCACCATCACAATATTTTGATAATTGGGTTTTTAAAACATTACCACTTGGTGGTACCATTGCCATCGTTGGTTGTATTATTATAGTCAAGGTTGGATGATATTTGATAGTGACAATATAAATGGTGACGAAAAATATCTTGAAAAGTTATTAAATCAATTATTTAGTATTCACAATCAAATACTTTAGTAGATGGTGGATTTATTGGAATCACCTTCAATTTGATTATTGTTAGATTACTTTCAAATTTTCTAGCCTAGGAAAGCTCCCAAATTAATATCTTGTTGCAATAATATTATAATTTCATAATTCCCTTGTGGACGGGCCTACTTCATCTCGTTCATTTAATGGAGTTGAGCCTAAGATTGCCTTTCTTTTTCACTTTAAATTTGAGTTTGTTGTCTTACACTTTCAATTATGTTTTGTGCTATTAACTTGAATTCGTTGTGACACTAACATTATTGACCTAAATCAAGCATTAATGAATTTTTAATAACATCTCTTGCAAACAGCCTTGCAAATATATTAACTCTATTGTGGTAGATTCCCTCACATTAATTTCCTATAGATTCTTTAATCTAGTCATACAAAATTAGCATAAAAAATGCTAGTTTTAGAATTGGTAATGTCGAATTGCAATTGTTAGTGGTGAAAATGTCATTAAAGTTACAAAATTAATTCTCTTGCAAAACATAATTATAGAGCATAATTATGAATTAGCATGGACTGACTTTGTTATGCTAGTTTGCCTCACATTAATTTCATATAAATTTGTTTAATCCAACTATACAAAATTAGCATTAGAAATGCTAAAGTTTTAAAAACTAGTAATGTCAATGTTGACAATGATCAAATTGAAGTTTCACATTTGCAAACAATGAACAAAAAATACAAAGAGACAAAATTAAGAAAGTTTAACAAAAACAAAAGAAAGGAAGAAAGTATGCACCTAGAGGATTCCATACCAATCCGTCTTGTTATTTTCGACTTGCACCAATACTAAGTATAGGAGAAGGGGCTTGAGTACAGGCCCTTCCAAGATTTGAGATCTGTGCCCAAGGCTAGTAGGCTAAAGGAACAAGTCAAAAATCACGGAAAGGCTTGTACTTAGGTCCTTTTCTAATGTAAAGCAGATTTTGGACAGTTTTTGATATAGTGTTAAGCTGGCTAATACCTTCCGCTGCTCAGAAGATTCCAGTACAGCTTGGCTACTACCTTCCACCGCAGAAGATCCTGCTTGTTGAAAACAGGTTTCTGCAAGCAAGTAAGGGAGCTGAAAATACAATGGAAAAATCCAGGCAGTGCTCTATGCTTATAAAGAATTCTTCTCTTTTCACATAATTCCAAAGATAACGAAAGTATTTATTTGGTTTCATAGTCTCAAGGCACATACTAAAGTGCACATGCTTTGACATCAATTCAACATGAAACCAAGTTGAAAATCAATCTAAAACCTAGATTTTTGTAATTCCATCTTGTAATTATGATTTATAATTTATAATGTCATTATAACAAACCTTTCAATAGGCAGAAAATATTAAGATATTATAAGTAAGGTTCAAGATGATCATATTTCAACTCCTCATTTATTAATTTTAATCCTCTCCACCTACATGGAAGAACTTTGAATGATGAATTAAAAAATTTAAATTTTTAATACCATCTTTCATTAGCATTTTAAGTTTTCTTACAAATATTAACTTCCTTTTGAGCAACATTTTTATCCAACATAAGCTTTCAATAATAAAAATTTAATTATCAGTCCATATTTAAATTATCTAATATTACTTCATTCATGTGGATTTGGTAAGGTTAGTGATGATAATAATTTTTTTAGTGAACAATAAAGGGATTGGTATTCCTTCACTACAAGAAAATACAATTTTTGAATTTAAAGTTTAACTTGACTAAAATGTTTACATTGACCAAAGGGGTTGTGCACTTTGACTTAAGGGCTAGGGCATAAAAAGACATGTATTAATTTTGGCTAATACTATAAAGTGACCTTTTTGACTAAATGTTAATTTGAACATCTAGTCAAAAGGGACTTTAAAAATGGTTCATCAAAAAGTCACAATGGATTCAAATTCAAAATAGTTGGTAAATTCAAAATTCACAAAGACACAAGAATTGAATATTGTAATCTACCAAAGATGAAAAATAAAAATTACAATATGTCTGGCGTTTGTCAAAAGGGATCATTGTTGAAAGAACAGGTTTCAAGGTGAATTGGAAATTTTTTGCAAAAGTTATTTAACAAAGATCAAGTTCAACACACTTACAACAAAGAGTATTACCCTCTTCTAGGATGGGTGTGGTTTGATGTGTTGTCATTACACCAAAACGTGACTTTCATGACTACACTCAAATGACTACATAATCGAATAAGACCCATCATTTATGTCATTTTGACATAAACGACTACAAAAATGGCATAATCAACGCATCTAATTATTCTATAATCATATTTTTGAAAATCACATTTTGGCATAATGTGCTAAAATTATTACAATCAAAGGAAACATGTTGATAAAATATGCCAATGGTGTTTTGAAACAATTAAGTACATTCATTGAATTGTGAGATTTTGAGAGTTATGCATTCAACTTGGGACATGGAGAAATTGATTTGAAAAAAAGACCATCCATTCCTAGTAATTTGGAACACCAAGGAAAAAAATGATGCAATTGTTATTCAAACAACTATAAAACAAAAATCAATTATCAATTGAAAAATTATGTCAAGGAGATGAAGTTGGTGGTGATCAACCTAAAATGTGAACTAGATGACATTTTCTAGTGGAAGGTGCAATAATGCCAAATGAATCCAATATCAAAGACATTTTCAAGGTAAGGTTTACTCTTGGTTTCCCTCAAGACAAGATGTGGGGTGTAACAATTTCTTTAATTTAATAAACTAGCAAATGATAATCAAATTTGGGAACATGTTTTTTGTGTTTTATGAAAATTTGAAAAAACATTAAAAGACCACCAATCTTAGTTATTTCAACCTCAATTTTTATCATAATCACTCTAATAACCAAAAAAAAACACACACGCACACGCACACAAAAGCACCTTGAATTGGTTCATGAAGCCTTAACCATTAGAACAAAATTTCAAATTAAATTGGAAGTCATCCAAAATCAAGATTTCCTTTTCTCTTCAATTTATTTTTTCTCATTCAAGTGTTTAAACTTTATTCAAATAATTTTTTTTGTAATATACAATCACATTCTAAATTCATTGTTACAAATATTATTATTTAAAAACTTATGTCCCAATAATTCAAAATATAATGTTGATTTTGCATTTCAACTTATGCATAATGGTAGAATCACTTAAAGCATTTCAATGTCACTGTGATGTTTATACGAATCCTTGAGGAGCTCATTGTCATTTGTCCAATTGTTACAAATTTTTCATAATAGTTTGTAAAAATTGTTATTTTCCAAATTTTGAGGCTATTTTTTCTTTTGAATGTTTATGAGTATAAACCATGTAAATAATTTGAAAAAAAATTCCATCAATATTTACTAGTCAAAACTACTATATGTACATATGTGTTTTCAAATTATGATAATAATATTAATATTATAATTTTCAAATTCAATTTACTATATTATTTCATTTCAACATTTGAATCACCTCCTTGTTCAAAATTTTCAATTCAAATTTGAATATCAATATTCCATTTTTGTACCCATGATTTCAATTTGATTCATTTCTTTTTTTAAATGGCAAACACACATTTCACTAAAACTATATAATATGATTGATGATTTGTGGTCAAATTTTTGGCATTTCATTTGCAAATCAAACCCATATTATTTCTTCCATTTTAATATCTAAAAATATAAATTTGAAATATTCTAATTTCAATCATTGCTATTCTAATTTCTTTTAGCTTTCAAAGTGTAATTTGATTTTCAAATATTCTAAAAAAATTCAAAAAAATGTTTCTTTTCAATGCACATTTTTCTAAGGTAAAAACTACCAAATTTATCTATTGTTAATTCTTCATCCTTTAAAAGCACCTAGAAAAATCACAATATAAGTTATTTTTGTTTCCAAATTTAACATTTAAATACCCTTGTCAAAAACAATGTTGTTCAACTTGAAGGGCTATTGAAAGGTATTTAGTAGAAATAATGCAAACCAATTAAAGTACTAGGTTAATACCCCTACCAGACCTTCATGACCTTTCAAGAGGTCGCCATCCTAAATTTTATTGATTATCAACCTATATATTTAAGAGCCTAAAACTTGTCATTTTGGCCATCCAATCATTGCCAAAAGCTTAAATGTTCAAATTTTAAAAATAAAATTATTGACCTAACAAAGGAACTAAAAGTGAAAAAATGCAGCCAAATGAAAAGTGATGAATGACTAGATTGTAAATGAACTTAAAATATAAAACCATATTCAACAATAACATTATCAATCATTTTTATTATCCATATGTTGTAATGGATTTCAATTAGAATTATATTTAAAAATATGAAGCTTCTAAAAAACAATATGAGTTCATAATGAACTTTGAATGATGATATTGTAACACGAATAGAATGAAAAATGTGGACTTCAAAAGTATGTCATCATAATGTTTAAATAAAAATAAAAAAGATAGGCCATCACCAATCACCAAACAAGGAATTTAAGAATAAAATGCATTGAAGTTTTTGGAATACAAAAATTGAATTTTTAAATTTTCAAAAGCCATGATTTTCATAATTTATAGTCCATTTCACATTGAAATATTCAAGCTTTCACATGAATTTTTGGACCAATCACATGTCTAGTGACATATATAAGTTGCCTACCAATATTTTTAACCAATACAAAGGTATAATTATATTATTTATAAATTGATAATCATCTTAATTTTAAGAATTTTAACAACTATAAATTGTGAACTTTTCATAATATTAAAAACAAACCACCTAACCATGTTTTTACCATCATAGCTTACATGTTTAAATGTTTAAAAATTCAAGAACATGTTAGGACAAAACATAAAATATGTGAAATTGGCTTAATATGTGATGACATTTTAATTGGCCTAAATTTCATCTAGATTAAAGTTTACAAAATTATATTTTACTACTAGTGGAACTAGTCTTAATATCACAACTATCATGGCTTACCACAACCAAAAACTAAGAAGCTCCTCTCCATCACCTTCATAGAATATTGGCAAAATCTCCTAACCTAATGGTATGCATTAAACAAGTTACTTACATGTCATTTACCCATATTGCAAATGTACAATAAATTGCCCTTTCTAAAAACTATTGAGGGGAAGGGTCCATATTTGGACTCTTCCAAATATTTCATGAGCTAGGTATGTCAAATCCCCAAAGGTATTAAGATATACCAACCAAATGGAGGGTCATGTGAGAATCTTGAATTAATGATATTGTACATTCCTTTCCTAAGTTCACACAAGGGTTTGAAATTCCCCAAAGGCTCTCAAGATACAACCCTTCCTATACAAAATTGCTAGAAGCATTTTCCACTCTAAATTCTAAGAATTCAACTTCACAAAATTTTTATTATTATTAATAGGAAAAAAATGTAACTTATTGAAGGTGGTATGTGTAGGCTAAAGCCTTAATGTGGGGGCTTTGCCAAAACAAGGGGCCTAGGACCACAAGGTGGTAGCCAAGTTTGACCCTACAATTTGGGATGTCTCACATGAACTTTATTAGAAACATTAAACAAGCCATGGGTCCTTGGCAACTTTCATCCATTTTCAAAATACGTCCATGTGCAACATATTTGTCCATATCATCAAATATTTTGTCCATGTGGCACCCAATGTATCACTTGAATATTCTATTCACATGAGCAAAATATTTCAAAAATGTTATATCAAGTTCACATGTTCATGTTCATGCACTTACAACATAACAACTTGGGTTTCGCACTACCAATGACAATCAATTCACATAAGGTCAAAATATTAATATATCTATAATCTATTTAAATAAATTATTTGAAAGATAAGTAATTACCAAAAATTGGTAATCCATGATCATATATATTGTCCATGAAATCATTTCTTCTTCCATTAATTTTAAAATATGAGATTTAATTTTCACCCATTAAAACATTAGTATTTCTAACATCCATGATGTCCTTTTTGATGTTTTTCATTATCTTTAAAACATTTTTTTGGGGGCATTTCCAATGCCCCCCAATGTCCTTCCAATACTTATGTTCAAATATATATATATAATATGAAACATTTTTAGCCCTTTTGCCCACAACATCCTTTATGTGTTTTTTGGTGTCCTCCAACATTATATATCCAACTCTTTCAACCTTCAATGTCTTGATGCCTTTTATTGCTTGGAAAAGAAAATTTTCATAATCAACTTAGCACCCTTGGTGTTTCTAGCATGTTATTTTTTACACCCATATTATCACTTGTTGTCATTTTGTAGTTCTTTGTTGACATCCCTTTTTTTTTTCTTTTCCATTTTCCATCATCCTTGGTGTTGTTTTGGTGTGTTTTTGTTGTTGACAAAACTAAGGTTATTCCCCAACAAAAAACTCGAAACTTATCAACAACCCATTTGATAAGTTGACATCTCATCTTGGGATCTTTTAGGAATTTGGCCTAGCAACAAACATAGTGATTTAAAAACTCAATTTTAAAAAAAATGATAGGTCAAGTTTTCACTAATTCTAAGAGAAATAAAAGTTGAAAGGGGCAATATATTTAATTGATGTGAAAAGAGAAAATAATTAAAAGGGAAAAAATAATTACCCATTCCAAGGATAGGGTGGTTAGAAGGGACAAAATAAAATGCCCTCAAGTCATGTGTGGAGGTGATATTAAAAAAGTGTCAAATGCCACTTCCCACTAAATGTTAATGAAATTGATGTTTAAGTTGAATTTATTAAACATAACATTGATAAAAAAAATTGTAAACTTGTCAACTTTGATCAAATGTTTTGATAGATATATCGTTTCAATGTTTAATAAATTTTTTTTTTTTTGATTAAAAAGTGTCCACTAAAATCTTATAAAAAAAGTTGAAATTTTATGTTTTTATGTTTTCATATGTGATTTAATTAGTAAAATATATAAAGGTAGATTATTTTTAATTTTAAAAAAATTATTAAATTGAGAATGCCAAAAACAAATTTAATAAAAAACTTCATGATAAATCACTTTCAAATTATAATTATAATGATGATTAAATCACTTTCATGTTAATTTATTTGTAAAATTAATTTTCAATACAAACCAAAATTCATCATGTTAAATTCAATGTTTTCAATTGTTGGAATTATGAAAATTAATCAATGTCAAATCTAATAAAAAAATTATGGATGGAAAATTTGGTTTAGTGGTTTGAAATACACCAAGACATGTTCTTCCTTTCATATGAAATAAAATGTTGAAATTTAGAATATCTAGGATAATTTGCAATCATGATGTATGGGTCAAAAAATTTAATTAAAATTTATATATTCATCTTTCAAAACATATATAATGTATTATTTAATAGGCCATTAAGCTTTAAAATGTAATTGTTGAATGAAAAGATGAAACCAAAATGCATTTGAATATGGATCGTGCATTCTTAAATAACAACATGCACAAAGGAATCTCAAAGTTTTAATGATACATAATGATAGTAGGTTGAAAAACATGTGACTTTTGATTAATATGCAATTAATTGAACTAAAATATTAAATCTTAGTAATGTAAAATTTGAAATCAAGAACAAAACTTTCAACATGTTTTTAATTGCATAGAAAAGGGAAAATACATATAAATATAAAAAAATCAACTTTTATGAGTTTGAAGTCTTGCCCATTTCAGTTTGCACTCAATATGTAAATATTGATGAATTACCCACAAACTAAATCATTTATTTAAATCTTCTTTTTTAAACATTTCTTTTGCTTTCTTTTTTCCTTTTTTTGAAGATCCTATGCCAACAAGTGATTCACCTTCTCATGCATTTAATTCAATTAATAACACACATTGAAAAAAAGTTATAACCACCACAACATATTCATGGGAATAAAAAACACACATGATTTAACAAATTCATAATGCTTTGAAGATTATTTAAATAATTTTGATTAATGTAATAAAAAAACATTCAACGCATTTTTGTAGAATAATCAATGAATTAAAAAAAATTCATGTCAAGAATAAAATATACTTGAGTATTCAAAAAGACTATATTTTCCTTCACAAATTCTTTTTCTTTAATAAAAATTTGGAATTTTTTTTTTGCAAATAATGTAATTAATGTCAAAGATGCAAAGGTATTACAATAGTAATAAATTGCAAATATAAAAATGACATTCATGTACAATAAATTATGTAATAGACAAGATGGATTTTTTTCTAATAGGTCATATTTGCAAAAGAATAAGGATCATCAAATGAAAATTAAAAAACATACAAACTATTTTATATCATTAAATCATGTTTATTTTGTAGCATCATTTTAATCTTTTATTTGATTTTGTAATGTCAATAATAGTTTTAAAGGGTTTTATTAGTTTCAAGGATATTATAAATTCATATAATGGGAAATAAATAATCCATATATTGTAAATTTGTTTAAGATTTATCATCGAACAATGACATTTGTAATGAAAACAATGTTGGTCATTATTTACCCATGATGTCACAAACATGCAAAAACCATGAAGATGAATGATGAAAAATAAATTTAAGTTTAAATATAAACATAAATACAAAACAAACCACATGAAAAGCCTAAAGACAAAAACACAAAATGCACAAACAAAAGTGTAAAGAAATGTTTATTATGATAAAGTATGAAAATGTAAACACAAAAAGAACATGATAAAGCTATGGAACAAGATCATACCTCAAACTAATGTTGAACATACATAAAAGGTAATAAAAATCTTATTTTTATTCAAGAAAAATTCCATAAAAGTTTCAATTTGCCCACTAACCAAGGTTAAGAAGTTTCCTAACTACAAGTGAACTATGTGTTAATTAGGACTTAATTAAAAATGAACTAAAAAATAATTGTGAGTCAACTAAAAATGGACTAAGAATGGATTAAAAAAAATGAAAGTGAATTAAAAGTTAACTAAAAGTGAACTGGGAATTAATTCGGAATGAACTAAAAGTTAATTACAAGTCATGAACGAACATACATATGAATGAACTCAATTCATCATGTGAAAATGATGTCCATGACACATATAATTAATGATATTTCAAATTGAAATTTTAATTCATGAATTTTCAAAACAAACTAATGGAAGAATCACAAATTTAATCAATCATGAGTATATAAAAAAATCATTTTTATTCCATAGAAGATTCATGCAAATATATATATATATATAAAATAAAAAAGTTTAAATAATTGTTATACATACCATTATCTTAATGGATTATTAATCACCATTAATCCTATCACAAAACATGCACAAAATTATTTTAGTTTATTCATTCATATTATGTATGCAATTGTGTAACAATGATAAAATGACATTTTGCATGTATAATTTGTTTTGTAAACATTCATAAATCCTTAAATTCAATTTTGGTAAAAGTTGATTTTAGGAAATAAAAAAATCCTAGATGTGAATTTCAAAAATAATATGATTCACAAATACACCTCTTCAACCATTATTTGATCAATTTGTTTTGTATTATTGCATTTTCAAATGTTTTATTTCTCGCTTCATCTTAGTTAGTAATTTAATAAATATGAAGGTTTTAAATGCTAAGAATTTTTCCTCTCTTTTGAAAGATGAAACACATTGTGACCGGACATCAGGTCGTTTACTAGTGTGAACATTGTCCACCAGCAAGAGGTGGTTTAGTTTTAACTGCTGATCTAAATTTTGGCTGCGCATAAGATTTCAATCACCTCACAAGGAATGCATGGCGGCCACTAATTAAAGAGTTTTGTGTTGATGATGGATACTTTCGGTTGAATTAAGAGGACAGCGCGGGTGCTGGCAATTAAAAAGAAGAGGAGGCTAAACGTTGAAAGAGATCTGGGAAGTTGGAAGAAGAGCTAGAAAGGAGGTCTGGGTCTTGAGAGTTTTGGCGGAGGCAGATCGTGCTAGTCAGTTCAGAAAATGTATAGTCAATAAGTAGATATGTTTTGCTGGCAAGAGCAGAGATCAACAGAGAAGAGGTAGGAGATTTTTTGGAGAATGCAGAGGAGCTTAGAAGATTGCTAGTTGTTGATTTCTTCTGCTGCGTTAGTAACTAGGGGATGGCTAGCTCCTAAATCTGGTAAGAGTCAGGTCGAAAGTAAGGATCGGTGTTGTAGACCGGTGAAGTTTGGAAAGTGTATAGATAGACAGCTCGAGTTGTTTGTTTTTGGAGCTCAATCGTTGACTGAGTTGTTGTTAGACTACTAATGAACGTTCTGGAAAAGTGGAAGCTTGTGCTGTTGAGGATCTTTGTGAAATCTGAACTATGAGCTTTGGTCCTTGAGGTTCTGTGTAGGAGCCGTATCTGCAGAGGTTCGGGCGAGATTATTTTGCTCTAGTAATGAATCTCTCATCTGGATTTAGACTAATGATGTTGCTATGTTGTTTCTTTGATATGTGATTGCCCATGTTCACTCTGTCAGAGAGAGTACAATAGAGGGGTCTGGTTGTTGTTTGGTCCTTCTCCTTTTTGGTATCAAAGTTAGTTCGACAGTTTCGATAGGACCTGCAGAAAGTTAGATAGAATGTATCATGTCTTCGTCTGAAGTAGATGAGGTAGGGGTAGAGGATCTAACTCAAGACATTCTTGAACAACGAATTGTTAGTAGGTTTGACTATTATATTGCTCAAGGTGGGCCACAGAGAGGAGCTCTGATCCTGCGCTTCCTAGGTTTTGGGGTAATAACTCTTGTAGGCATAGATCCAGAAGTCGCCCGAGTAGGAGACATAGCTGTAGAGGTTACTCACAGTGGATTTCACTCACGAGCTGAAGTTTGGTTAAGGGCAAGGAATGGAACAGACGGATGGGTATCCATCTCACAAATACAGACACAGTACTACTACGTCTCATACCTTGCGTAGAGTAACTCCCATTTTCGCAAAAAGGCAGCGTAGTGTGCCAAGGTTGGGAAACCTTTGGATTCCCAAGTCTCCTGTATCACCGAACCATTTTCCTGGATTCTACATTCCTGGTGTGGAGGATCTGTTCTAGGTTGGAGATCGTATTGTCCGTGTGGAACATTTCGGATCGAGGTCTCGTCTCATAAGCTGGCGGGTGTGGCGCAATTCAAAATCAAAGTGGTAATTCCAGCAGGAATCCACAGATGAGTAATGTTTCTCTATTTTTCCATCGAATTTTGAACCTTTGATACCAGTAGCTGAGGGCGCTCAGTCTGAGTTTGATGGATGATTCGGACAACACCTGTTTTTCTTTCAAGAATTAGAATTGAACTGCAGAAGCTGAGAAGTTGATTAATTTTGTTTTTGTGATTTGAGGGACTATGTGTGGTGAGGAGTATTGCATTTTGTTTCTGTTATTTCTGAATTCCTGTAAGATGACAAGCCCTCAGGGAATGGATGAGTTGTTCTGGGGACGGGACCATGAAGATGTGAATGATTGGGCGGAGTGGCTCACAATGGCTGCCGAGGTGCGAGACCTCAATGCGGATAAGCTATTCAAGATCACCAAATTGACTTTATGGGGTCGAGCCAAAGAATGGTTCAAGAAGCTGCAGCCGATGCCAGCCGACTGGGCTGAATTGAGGGTCCTGATCATGCAAAAATATGGGCGTGTTGATGATGATGACATCCGGATGAAGCTGGATGCCATCAAGCAAGAGCCAAAGGAGAGAGTTCAGAAGTACTTTGAACGTCTCGACAAGTTGTTTCAAAAAGGGAAGATACCCGATGCTGAGCAAAAGAGAAGATTTCTGGTTAAGTTGAGGCCTGAGATTCGAAAGTTATGCATAGTAAGAACATTTGCTAATGTTGAAGAGCTGGTGGGTGCTACTACCGAGCTCGAGAGAGTACTGGGAGAATTGGGAGAGATTCCATTCAAGCCCTTGAAGGAGGAACAGGAAGAAGGGGTCGAAGAGATGTTGATGGAACATCAAGTTGCTGCTTTAAACAACATGCTGATCAATTTTTTTAAGGGAGGTGTGCCGAACTCTGTCCCATCATCT
>Ga0116231_10003382_pt1 | contig 33202 bp, 25 predicted proteins | sample S1TSphgellanicum_2_FD_89695 | JGI IMG/M metagenome (GOLD analysis project Ga0116231, IMG submission 89695) | Host-associated microbial communities from peat moss isolated from Minnesota, USA - S1T2_Fd - Sphagnum magellanicum MG | ecosystem: Host-associated > Plants > Peat moss > Unclassified... | reverse complement strand
GTTCTATTCATAGAAAAGAACTGGCGAAAATTTCTGAAGGTTTCGGAATGTGTAACCGTTCTTAGTTCTCACCTTACACTTGGGTGTTCGGCAAGCTTGGTTCTTTTCGGTCTCAGGGCATTACATAAGTAGTTAGTGAGATGCGACTGGTGCTGCGGTTGTGGAGTTTCTTTCCTTTGCTCAAGAGAATAGCTCTCACATTTTTCAGGTCGGACCTTGTTAAGGACTTTGGGTTGAGGGTTTTGTAACATTTCACCCATGCATCAGGTCTTCTAGTCTCATTGATTTGTACTGAAAGTGTCGAGTTCTTCTCAAGTATGAAATTGCTATATGAAGCCACTGATGATAGAGGAGAGAGAGAGCCACCCTAAACCCTAAACCCAACAACAACATCATTTACATTATTGGTTGCCGCGTTGATGAACTCTTAAGTGCATCATGACTTCTTCCGAAAATGATTCTGGTTTTTTCTTGGAGCACAAACGTTGATTTGCCATAGCGTGGCTGATTGTTGAATGGTTGCCAGAAATTAATGGGAACTGGATCTTAACAAAACCTAATTATGCTCTCCCAATCCTGCAGCAACCAAATTTTATACACAACCTTTTTGTATGCAAGCAGACGGAGTCTGCAGTTTGTAGTCTGCCGATGGACATGGCACACAGGGATGTTCAAATGTGAAGAGTGATAGCATCAATTGTGTTAAACGGCACCGCGAGCTCAGATTCCAGTCTTCAGAAGAGCAGAGCTCGCATGTGCACTGAACAGCAGAAGAACAAAAGACTCGAAGAAGACGAAGACGGAGGAGGAGGATGGAGGCAATTTCCGTGTGATTATTTCTCATCCATAGAATCTTCATCCAACAGGACTAGATAATGTTCACAATTCCCATCAGGATTCTGATAATGATCAAAATTCACATTGAAAGAGGGGATGAAAATGAACCACATGAAGTGGACCACACTCATTCATTTTCTGACCTTTTTCATCCCCTCTTTCAATGTGAATTTTTATCATTATCAACAAGTAAATAAATGCATAGAAAATCTAAAATGAGAAGAGAATGGGGAGATTTCCTGATGTAGTAGATAATGAAAAAACACACTAGGCTAGGCTACCCAAGTTCAAGTGATTTTTTTGAAAATTGGCAAAACACCCATTTTTGTATTAACATTATACTATCTAGTATCCTTTTGTTCATTTAAATAAGTGTAAATAATATACTCATTTTTACTGTAATATAATTTCATCTAAAATTTTCATTAATATTATAGACAACGATAAATCATGAAATTATATAATAAATTCTTTAAAACAATAATGACAAAAGATTAGAAAAACACCCCCCCCTTTGGATTAACCTTTATACAATATCTCTTTTGTTCATCTAATAAGTGTAAATGAAAAATACTCATTTTAGTGTCATGAAATTTCATCTAAATTTTCATTAATGAATTAAATAATAATATAGCATCTAAATATTCACAATTTAAATTTTTTAAAAAAACCTAATATCTTCTACATAAACTCAATTAAAGGTGCAAATGAATTGGAACAATTTATTAAAATCTCTTATTAGATCAATACTGAAGATTTTCGTTGAAAAGATTGCAATAAAATTCCAGCATAGTTCGCAGCAGAGCATTGTCGTTGCACTGTTGCGCACACTGTCATTGGTTTGCTTGTGGGAAGATTTTGAAGATGGTTTGTCTTTCAGTGCTGCTTTGGGTTTTGTAAGTGTCATGGCGTAATTGACACTGCGAGTCTAGAGTGGTAAGCTAGCTGCTGATTTTGTGAAGTGGGTAATTTGGTCGACAAGCTACTGCAACCTTTTTTTCTCTTTGGAATAATTTTCACCAGCAGCAAGAAAGGGTTTTGGGATTTCTGCTGAGGATATGAGGAGTTAGGGTTTTTCGGAGGATGGGAAAGACATTTGCGTAGGAGTCAGAAAAAGAATTTCGTCGGCGTGGATTCACAGAGGCTGACTTAGCTAGATCCGAAGAATTTTCTCTTCATGTTTTTTTATCTCTTGGATTGAGCTTGCCTCGAAGGGGAGTTTTTGAGGGTTTAGGGTTTGAAGCTTTCAATGGGTTACCACCTTGTGTATCCTCCTATCGACTCCGGGAGTGGCATACGGTGCTCTGCGTCCACTCCTTTTCCTGCCGGTTTCTGGTGCAATAAACACTTGGATGTGCAAGCAGGTTCAGGTTTTTGTGTCAGATTTCCAGAAGGACAGGAAACTGCTGCCAGCACCAGCAGCAGTTGTAGAAGAGTGAATCATTCTGTTAGGTGTGATGCAACTCCTCCTCCCCCTCCTCCTCCTCCATCTCTAAGTAGCAGCACCGGTGTTCTGCAGCAGCTGCAAGGAAGACAGCAGCAGCCTTGTTTTTCATCGTCGAGCAATTCATATCCAGTCTCTTTTTTAAGTAAACCAATACAGGGTTTCTCATCACCTCATGGGCTGATAGGTCGGAATTCTTCTTCTTCTTTTTCCATGTTGCAAGAATCAGCCTTGGTTTCCACCGAGACTGAGGTGGGTGCAGATGATGTGACAGCGCCACTTGCTTTGACAGGGAGTTATCCTGAAGGTGAATTGGGCAAAATCTTTGTAGGAAACTTGCCATACCACATTAAGAACGAGGCTGTCAGGTCTTTTTTCACACAGTTTGGCCCTGTGCGGGACGTCATCTGTATCCGGAGCTACACAGATCCTGAGAAGAACAGGGGCTTTTGCTTTGTTTTCTTCGGAGGTCTGGACCCTAATGCTGCAGCCATGAGAGCAGCAGAGTTTGATGGGGTTGAATTCCATGGAAATCCTCTTCGGGTGAAACTTGATGATGGCCGAAGAGAGCGGGAGAGGCGAGAGGAGCGGGAGCGATGGGTGAAGTCAGGTGGGGTAAGCAAATTCTAACCCTAATTCTTGAGCTCATGGAGGATGTGCAATGCAGCATTTGAGATGCCTCTCCTGACCTTCTGACATCAAATGCATTCTCCCATCTTTCCTTTGCAGTGTAGCATTGTATGCAGACTCTTTTGTTGTGGACACCAAACCACTCTTGCTGCACTTTCAGAGATGCTGATACTTCAAATGGATGCAGCACCACTCATGATCTGCCTGTGTTGATTTTTGCATCTGTGCAGGATAGAGAGTTCAGGTCAGAGTGGCATCAGGAAAGAGAGGAAGCATCAAGTCATTTCCGTAGAGTAATTGAGTTTGGGCCCCATGATACACGCAAGGTGGTTGCTGCATTTGGCAAAATTGAAAAGGTTACACCACACCCTCTATCTGGGATATATTTCTTCTTCTCTTCTCTTCCTGGTATCCTAGTCATTCCCTGGTATTCTCTTGAACATGCTTGCAAAAGTTTTGCACAGTGGGTCTTGCTGTGTAGGTTGATCATTGCATTCCACTTGTATTACAGATTTGAACTTGGAGTTCCCACCTGATTCAGAACACATGTCTTGTGATACAGCCCAAGCGAGGAGATTATGCTTTGCTGGTGAATTACTATGGGAAGAAGGGTGATAAGCACAGTGCCCGGTCCGTGTTTGAGAGAATGAGGGCAACAGGGATTGATCCCAATGTCCATGTTTATACCAAGTGAGAACAGTTTCAACTTCCTGTACTAGCAACACTGTGATACTCACTGACATGATATTGCTGATCCTACGTTACCCTTGGCTAGTCTGAGAATCTGAGGAGATTCAACTTGGATTGCATAAATGTCAGGTGCTGCAAAGCAATAAAGCAGTTTCAGAGTAAGCACTAAATTGTCTATAGTAACTGTGCTCGTGAACAGTTTGGTGCATGCATATGCCATGGCCCAGGACATGCGAGGAGCCACAGCCTGTGTGGAAGAGATGGAAGCTGAGGGAGTTGCACCCAATCCAGCCACACACAGTGTCCTCATTTCGGGTTTTGCAAAACTTGGCAATGCTGAGTATGGACCCTTTCCCAATCCCTCAATGACAGTCTTATCCATATCACAGCCTTTATGGAACAGTCTGCATTTAACAAGGTGTATAATGGTAGTGATGTTTTTGTTGATGTGACCAATAATAATCGATCTTGCTGCGAAAAATCAGGTCATTACCTGGCCATATGTACCTTCATGTCTTTGGAAAAACACAGCAGTTGAAGCTTTCTGGCTCATGCTTTTCTCTTTGTTTTTTTTCCAATGTTGATAGAGCTGCAGAGCATTGGTTCCAAAGAGCAAAGAACAAGGGATGGGCCCCCAATGCAGTACTCTACCATAACATCATCAATGCCTACTGGTATGGCTTCACCAAATTTGTCTGAAAGCTTTTCTTGTACACATTTCCTCCCCTCCTTTTTGGCTTGCTTCATGTGATGCCAGTCTTCATGCCATTGCAGTCCTATGTCTTCCCTCTGGAACCTTCATGTCCTCAAAATACCTCTTCTCAGGAGCTAAAAGGGATGCTGTTTGCAAGATTGAGGGAGAAAAGTAAGTAAAACTTTCTGAGATGGTGCAGCAAGGCAGGTGACATGGGAAAGGCTGAAGCTTTGGTGGCCGAGATGGAGGCAGAAGGTCTGGAGGCTATCCTTGGTCTTTACAACACCATGATGGATGGCTATGCACAGCGCCATGATGAGTCAAAGTGCCTTCATGTCTTTCACAAGTTGCAGGCAAGTAAACAGTAGGTCCTTCAACTCTGGTACTACTCTGTCAGTTGTTTTAAGGCAGCTACCCTTGCAAAGTACCAAAGTATTAGGCCAATTGTCTGCAAACTGTGAGAGGCTTCTCTAGTACTGACACAAACTTTGGTTGTGGTGTGGGTGGATCAGAGTAGTGGAATGACTCCGACAATTGTTACCTATGGTTGCCTTCTCCATCTTTACACAAGGGTACCTTTGGTCAATACTCTTGGCCATTTCAGTTGACCTGAGTCTGTTTTTAAGATCCATTTTCCTTTTTCTAATACAATTGCCTGGATATGGCAGCTTGGTAAGATGACCAAAGCATTGGAGGTCAGCAAGGAAATGGAGGCACAAGGAATAGCACACAATCAGAAGACCTTTTCCATGATCATGGCTGGTTACGTGCAGTTGGGTGACACTGGGAATGCATTTTCAGTGTTTGAGGACATGGCCAATGCTGGTATCAAACCTGATGTTGTGACCTACAATATACTGGTCAACGCCTTCTGCAGAAATCGACAAATGGACAGAGCGATGCAGCTACTTGTACGAATGCGAGAAGGGGGTAATGTGCCTACATTTCAGACATACACCACAATTATTGATGGGTTCATGAAGGTTGGAAATGTACCGATGGCACTTGAAATTGTACATGATATGAAGATGGGGGGCTGCCGCCCAACTGCTGCAACATATAATGTTGTAATGAACGGGCTTATGCGTGATGGCCAGGTCTGTGTGATGATTTCTTGTCCACTGTCTGCATTTCTGTGTCACTCTGTGCAGCTTTCAGGGCTACTGTCTAATCAACCCCAGCCCATACACATTCTTAGTGACAAATTTGCTCTGGGTGCATCTGGTACAGGAGACTATAGAATCTGACTTGAATCGGTCCTTGTATGGATATGTACTGTTGTGATTTGCAACTGCATCCTACTCTAGAGCCAGGCACTTGTGATAGTTTTATTCTTGATATCAAGTTGTTGTGAACTGATTGCAGATGGAGAGGGCTGCATCAATTATTGATGAAATGGTGCTAGCAGGTGTAGTACCAAATGAACGCAGCTATACCACCCTTATGGAAGGATATGCACGTGTAGGTGAAATTGGGAAATCATTCCAGTATTTCAATCGCATAAAGGATGAGGGTTTGAATGTGGATGTAATATCCTATGGTTCCCTCCTCAAAGCTTGCTGTAAGGCTGGACGCATGCAAAATGCAATTGCAGTCACCAAAGAGATGACAAGTGCAGGCTTCCCAATGAATAACTTTATTTACAACATACTTCTTGATGGGTATTTGTAATACAACTTGGTGCCTATCAAAGTTGTGCTTCACTTTGTGCATTGATATTTTCTGTATAAAACTTTGGATTTGTGGTAAAGCATGTTTGAGCATCTATATTCATATCAGTAATAGTCTGCAAGGGCACTCAAATGTGTGCAAGTTGCACAGTGGGTTTGATTCAAGAACAGCATGCTTTGAATCTCTCTTTTGATACTTTTTATGGGGAATTACAGTGATGTTTATGTACTGCTCTTACTAAAAATGATTTTTTCCTACATGTGAGGGTACAGGTGGGCCCAGCGAGGGGATATGTGGGAAGCATCCGATATCATGCAACAAATGCGACAGCAAGGTTTCGCTCCAGACATCCATTCCTACACATCGTTTGTCAATGCCTGCTGCAAGGCTGGTGACATGCAAGTATGTCCACCCTAAACCCTAAACCCTAAACCCTCACACTGGAGGTGGGCTGCAACCAAATCCTCATGAATCAGTTTCCAGTTTTGCAGGGATGTGCTATTGTCTGCATCCTTTTCCTCTTGATAATAGTGCTCAATGTAGGTTGACAAGAACGCTTGGAACACAAAAACAGGTCTTTCCGGTTGTGGCAATGGATGCACCAGATGCCATATGACCTCTAAAGCTAGCACCTGAGTGTACTGGTATAGATGACCAACCAGGAATCATGGTTCCACAATCATATAATGCTCACCTCCAAGAGGAGACTATTTGCAGTGTTGGGGAGAGGTTCTTGATCATACGAGCTCTGCCTAGCATCAAAGAGTTTTCTTTTTCTAGCCTGATACAGAACTGGCATGATGCTCTAATACAGAGAGCAATGGAGACAATGGAGCAGATGAAGCAGATGGGGGTGCAACCTAACCTGCGAACATACACAACCCTCATCCATGGATGGGCTTCTGCATCATACCCAGAGAAAGCCTTAGCATGCTATGATGAGATGAAGGCTGCTGGATTGAAACCAGACAAGGCCCTCTTCCATTGCATCATGACTTCTTTACTTTCACGAGCAGCAGTAGCACGCGAAACTGTCTTTGATGGTGTGCTGAGGGTAACCTCAGAAATGGTGGACCTAGGCATTTGTGTGGATCTTGCTACTGTGAGACACTGGCAGAAGTATCTGGTGAAGGCAGAACGGTGGTCAGGTGACCTGACCCATGCAGTTGAGAGAATCTTTCCACCAGGTAATGACTGCAGGGAGCAGAATGAAATGGTGAAGTCTCATGCTGTGTCAATATACTGTAGATTCATGCTGGTTCATGAATGGTAATCTATTGAGCAAACTGGTGTAAGTATTCAGTATCTCTTCAATTCCACTCACTTCACTATACTGAGTCTTGGACAATTGTTTGGCAGATTGGAATCCAGAGCTGGAAGTGAGAAGAAAGGAGGATACAGCAGTTTCTTTGGAGGGTTCACACATAGTGGACACACAACAGGAAGGTCATCTGCAAGAAGAATGGGTTTCAGAAGAGGATGAGGCTTCAATGGTTAACTGATCAAATCAATCATTTGTCAGTAGAACCTCGGATTTTGTAGTAATGTAGGTCAGGGGCTACATGTTCTGAGAATGCACTCTTGTCAAGCAGAATCCATTAGTGAAGTATTGGATCAGCAGAGACATGTTGTCTTTGTATGTACTGTATCCTCCCAATTCAAGCAAAGAAGCTGTGGTCATCCTTGGGCTTGGAAGAATTTCAGCACAGATGAAGCAGAGGTGAAAGGTTGAACTCAATTGGAGATGCACCAATCATTGGTGAGCAAAGTAATCAACTTTGTGCACTTCTTTCTTTCCTTCCCCCTCCTCCATTCCCTTCATTTGGAAGGCTTGTTCAACCTTCTGGGCTTTTTGTGTGGTCTTTTACACAAGGTATTGAGCTTTGTTTTCTCCACAAGTGAAAGACAAAACTTGTTTTAGTTGGTGCAGGCAGCGGAGTCCATTGATGCTTCTATCTTTATGAAGAGATGAGGTTCATGAACTTTGCAAAACATGAGAACTGTGGAGGAGTTGACATATGGTGATTGGATCGAGAATACCCAACCAAAATGGGAGGCACAGCAGGTCTGTTCTAAATTTGGACTTCTCACAGGAATAATGATCAAAGTTGTTAGTGAGGATCAGAGAGTAACTGGTATGTAGCTTGATGTAAGATAATGATAGTGGAGACTTGTTGCAACTTGTTATCAGTAATCATCCAAATAAGCAATGATTTGTCTTCTAGTTGAATCAGATCTTGGCCTTCATCCTCACTTGCAGTACATTCTCATTCTAAGGTCACGTTTTGCCACACAATCTTCTTAATGGTTTTTTCACAATGGATTAGAAATTTGTGCTTCCTTCAATTTGATGAAAGGACTTGCCTGATGAAGTATTAGTGTGGGAATGAAGTAGTTAAGTTTCTTGAATGAAGGCATGGGTTATGAACATGCTGATGACTTTTAAGTCATTTTCTGAGTTCCATCAGGCTGGAATAACCAGAAATTGGCTACATTGAGATAGTTGCTACTGAACTAATGTAAAATTCTTTGCTTTGTGTGGATATTAATGACTCAATACAATGGAGGCACCCAAGCTCTCAAGGTTCTAACAAGGTTAATGCAAAGCCAATGGAGTAAACCATGCATCTGCAAGACAGCCCTGCACAGCAAGTTAGGGACCCATCAAGATTTCATCACAATGGAATTAATGCTTTTGTTGTGGAAGTACATGAATCTATGGTTAATTTACAAATGTCCCTCAATTCCAATTCCAATCCTAACTCTTCCTCTTCTGCCAGTCATGAGGCCAAGCATTGTCCTATACCAAATTTGCATGGGCACTTTGTTTGGGTAGCATTGGACCATGAATCAAATCACAAAACAGTCACAAACACATTGTAACATCCGAAGGACTTTCACACAACCTGTTGTTAATAATTCATAGAGAGCTTCTGACACATGCCATATCGTTCCAGAAAGGACTTCAACTCTCCATTTTCCTTCATCTCCAACAGAATGTCACAACCTCCATGGAGCTCTCCCTTATGATAGAGCTGCAGGTATGTGGGTCAATTTGAATACATCTTCAGCACTTGCTGAACATCCTCATCTGTGAGTATTGAAGCTGCCAAACTCCACACCTTCCTCCCTCATTGCTCACTACCTTGATGCCAAATCCACAGCATGGTTCATCAGGTGTTCCTTTCATCAACAACATTGTTTTTGACAATTGAATTAGATTCCTCGGCCAACATTCTATATTTTCAGTTGCTAGCAACCCCTTTATCAAAATGGACCTTAATGGAACAAAGCCCAAATCAATGTCAATTTCTTATTTGGCAATTACTCCATGGTGAAGTATTGTTAACTTGTTTTGAGTTTTTCCCTTTCTTGGTGCACGTACCACCTGTCATAGCACATAGGTATCTGTTGAGGAATTTTGCATCAGTTGGAAAAGGTGATGGCTTGAGTGGAAAAAAGTGATGATGCTTGTACTCAAAAAGTGGCAATGCAAAGGGGGCAAGTGAGTGACAATTTGATCTTACAGACTATTAAGCTATATGTAGTGTAGAAATGGAATTATTGCTTTAATAGTGACCATGATGTTAGATTTCAAATTGTTATGCCTTGAATGAAAGGCTGAAAGGCAAAGTCAGCAGCCCATCCTGGTGGCATTCCAATCAACACAAATGATGTAGCAGACTAAGCTTCTCAGAACTAAATCCACACATCTCAGCTTTTTTAAGCCACTAAAGTGGTGAAATCCCTATAGCACATTATGAGAAACAAGTTACAGATTGTGAGACAGAAGGAAAAGCTCAAAGAAAATGGCTTGGAGATACACAGTTTCCAAACCTCATCATGCAGTTGCAGGATCCAGCTAATTCAAAATCCTTCACAGATCTCATTTGCCTTCTGATAACTAGAAACACCAAGGACACACCAAATCACACTTCCCCCCTGGCTTACAAAGGAGCATACTTCAGCCTGCTCTCTTATAAGACCCACTCATGATCATAGATGCTGACAGTGACAGAAAACACAGACCCCACTCTATGGACAACAATCTTTCTACTGGCTTGAAAAGACAGCTTCACTGGTAGCAAACAGCTCTAGTCTGAAATATCCCGCTCAGGAGAGGGACTGTGGCTGCGATCATTGTCATGAAGATGAGAAACCTCATGCTCCACCCTTGGGCTATCTGGACCCGCATCCACACCAGGGCTACGAACATTACCTCCAGACTTGCCATTGCCAGCTTGACGACCAGGGCTCAGGCTGCGTTTTCTAGGGCTAAGACTGCGGCTCACTCGAGCATTGCGACGCCGTGGAGGGGTGGGGCTGCGACTTCGGCCATCTCCCCTAGGGCTGAGTGAATTGATCTCCCGAGCAGTTTTATGGGGTGGACTACTGCTCAGAGCTGGGCTGTGGCTTCGAGCACCAGTGATTGGCTTGCGACGGTTATTCTTAGCAGGACTGCGGCTCCCTCTCTTTGGTGACAGACTGCAATAACAGCACACAGTCATCCCAAACTTTTAGTAGTAATCTTTGATCACAGATTTTACAAATATAAGAAAAATCCAGATTCACCAGCAAAAATCTAGATCCTTGATTTTCCAAGAATACTGGATCACATTCAGTTTGGGTCCACGAATATGATGCCATACAATAACAGATCATAGTATGTAAAAACTTAACAGCAGAATGACTCTCTTTAGATGGTTGACATGTAATTAAGGTTACTTGGAACAAGAACTCTTTGGTTACACTCCAATTCTATACATCAGACAAATTCACCTTAGACTCCTGCTGTTGAAGCTTCTGCTTCGGCTCCTGCCATGCCTAGAACCACGTGGTGGTGAGCCTCGTGGTGTGTAAGATCGAGAGCGTGAACGAGATCCACCCTTGTCTCGGTCATGCCTGCCCCTGTACATACATGTGTACCAAAGGTATGTTACAATTGAACTGAGGTCTGAACCAGTTTTGTTTAGGTGAAAAAAAAACAGCTTCAAGGGAAGGCTAAATGTGCCATGACTAAAAGAGATCTGGTTGTTCATCAAGATGCAAGTGGCTTATTTTACAGCTAGCCCTCTCCCTGCATGTTTGCCATGCATGTGAAACAGAAGAGATCTTCAGAGCTTGCAGCATTGAATAAATAAATGGGTAAACCTGCTTCTGGAAGACAATATGCCAAGCAGGAAGTAATGTGTGCAATCTCTATCATGAATATGGCAGATTTGCAGATAGAAGCAAGTCAAACCTGCTTGTAGGCTGGGGACTATTGTGGCAATTGCGCTCAATGTGACCCCGTTGACCACATCGATAGCACTTGTCTCTCCAGTCCCCAGCCTTGCAGTCACGAGCCCAATGGCCATCATTTCCACAGTTGTAGCATCGCCCAGTTCCAAGAGGAGCCCCTCTGTCACCACGATCTCCACGGCTTGAGCCCCGCCCACCCTGTAATCATAGGTGAAATGTAAGTCCACTCTGCACAGATTAAGACAAGCTCCATGGAACCCTAAACAACAATGAGTGCAAATACTTATCACACCAGCATTTGAACAAAGTGAAAAACATACACTTATCAGGTGATGAATCTGATATTGACTACAAATTGTGGTGTGTGAGAATATCACAGTTTACTTGTGAGACTCACAAAAGATGTTGCATCCCTTGTGAGAAGGTGCAGCTAGCATATTAGGGAAAATACAGCCTGTTCTAATATGACCATCCAGCTGACAAACCATCTAAAACTATCCAGACTCGCAATGACCTTCAGGTGACTTCAGATCAAACGATGCTAGAAGTTTGCTGGCAAGCTAGCTTACAGTACCATGCCTGGATAATGACACAGACTGCCACAAACCACCTTCCACATCAGGAGCAGGAAATCAACAGAAGTATAAGAAAAGATTCACTCAAATTCTCAAGTACATGGTAACCGACTGATAAAATGTAAGAGTTGTGAACACACACAAATTCTTCAACAGAAAACCAAGATGAAAGATCATTTCAGGAAGGCAGTGACTAGTTTAACAGTTTCATGACCACTGTAACTGTCCAACCAAAAACTGCCACAAAAATTAGACTAGTTTGCCTCAAAACCAAAGTCATTTGGCCATTGAAATTAGAATCTTGTGTGCAAAACAGCTGAAAGTCTTCACCTCTCTCTGTCACAACTTAACAAAATGAAGATCAGATAACCAATAAGTAGCAAAAAAAGATATTTATTTTTTCTTACAGACTACAGACCTCCAAAGGGAAAAACACCACTAGACATCATCAGAACAAAATCTTACCATCTCGTGTGCAGCTACAGGATCCCGTGCACCTCCAGGTCCTCTTGGTCCCTGAAATAACACCTCCATTTCTGTCATGCAAAGAACCAACTCACATGCCCTACATTCTCTTCCCAAGGACAAAATTAATTAGAATGTGGTTTACCACAATGTCAAAATTCATAATGTAGCACAGAGTGAGAACTATTGAAACTTTCAAGACAACCACAGAGAAATGTCAAATTCTCACAGAGACAGCAACTCACCCGACGGGCAAACTCAACGACCAGACGAGTTCCTTCAAAGTCCTTTCCGTTCAGATAATGGCAGGCATCGTCTGCATCTCGTGGATCACCAAACTCCTACATGCCCTCCATCATAATAACACTCAGACAGCAGTATCTTCCAGCCAATAACTGCCTCTTCTTCCTTCTCATTGGTCAAGACCACAATAAGACCAAAAGAGGAGCAGATCTCAAGTCACACAAATAGATGAAATCAACATTCAAGATGGCATTATGCCTACTTCTAAATCGTTAGTATATGAGTGCCGTGACCGTCAACTACTTCAGCCTACACATGGAAGTCAACACCAGTTTTACTTATGTATCTATGAGATTGCAGACAAAACTCACAACAAGTCCTCACAGGTAACCGTTGAATCAGTTCCAACAAAACCATAAGGAACACAACAGGAACAAGTGTAGTAATAACATTACGAGCAGAAAATTATGTACAAACAGAACCTTTGACAGGAGGCAGTAAAGCACTAGGGATGAAGAGACACTTGAATCATTCTTGGTTGGCAAAGTTCAGATCATTCTTCTCCTTCTACAATAGAACTTCATGGACACGGATACATACTCCATGGTAAGGCATAGCACAGTTATAAGCTCTTGCTATGGCCCAGATTATTGTGCACAACAGTGGGAAATGGAAGATGGGCAGGACCAGGTACTCACAACAAATGCGAAGTCGTGCTTCATATCCACATCTCGAACACTGCAGAAATGCGAGCGCCACCAACACACACAGAGACAGACAGAGGCAGCGCACCCACGGATCACCGCGTGTCAGAGGCCACCCACACCCTTAATCGAGCATTCGCCATGTCAAGTCATGCCACCCTATGCATGTATGATTTGTATGTACTGAAAGTATGCACATCACTAGATACAGAATCGCGCCTAGATGCACCAGTAAGTGGCCTCCCCTCCATGGGCAAGGACCACCAATTTGCCAGCACAGTCATCCCTCTCACCAAAGACCTCACCAGCCAGATGGAAAGAACCCACCAACCTTCATCCACATACCATGTGAGTGAGACACTGCTTGTGTACTGTCCAAAGGTGAAAAGGGGCTGACATAAGGCAGCAGTCAACAACACGTGGAGCATCCAGCAAGATGGAGGAAAAAACAAAGGGAAAATTCACAGGGAGCCTTGTCAAGTCCCAAGGACTCTTAACAAAGTATCAGAGCCATACAGGGAAGGTGAGAAAGAGGAGGAGACCATGGGCTGAGCACCTGTTCCCATTCTGCTGTCATACAACATCAAAAGAGAAAGGCAGAGAGGTAAATGGACCAACGCTGGAAATGCAACCCTTGAGTTAAATGCAACTACCTGACTTTGTCAGGCATGGCTTCAAGGCTTTTGGACATGACCACTAAATAGTAGCAGCATATCACAGTGTGAAAAAATCAACGAAAAAAACCCATTTCCGAACACTGGAAATCCCTGCCAAAGGAAAGACAGGAGCTACACATACCCCAGATGGAACCCTATTGACTCGGTTCCAGTATGCTCATCATATATAGCAGCAAGATAGCTGCACTGCACGTCATTAGGCAGATATTTCGACAATATCCTTCTCATCAACATCATCCTCATCCAAAGACGACCGTTTCAATGGTTGTTAGTGCATATCGGTTAGTGCAGATCAGTGATACAGGCATGAGAAGATGATGTCTCCTCAGGCCAACACATAAAACACAACTTCTCCTTACCTTATTGCCCTAACACACTCTAAGATTCTGAAACCGCCATAACTTCCTAACCCTCAACAGACGGCATGAGCGTCCATACGCCACAAAAACGCAGAGAATGACAGACGGACGTAACTTCCTAACCCTCAACAGACGACATGAGCGTCCATATGCCACAAAAACGGAGAAAAATGCAGAGAATGAAGACGGCCTTACCGGCCATACTTCGTGAAGAGATCCTCCAGATCGCGGCTGCGTATACGGCTGGTCAACCTACCAACGTAGAGCCGAGTCGGGCCTCCCCGGTCACGCTCCCGCTCTTCGTAGCGGCCTCCACCACCCCCGTAACGAACCTCTCTGTCTCCCCGCATCCTTCCTGTCCCGTATGCACACAAACACACAAACACACACAAACCTCTCTGTGTCTCTCTGTGTCTCTCTGTGTATCTTTCAGTGTATCTGTTTGTGTGCTTCAGAGGATTTGTGTGTCTATCTATGTCGATCTTTGGCTACAAATAGAAACCCTTTCTATTTCCCACCCGAGCGAGTAAGCGTAAAGAGCAAGTTTCTCCCAGAAGATGAACTGAAGCTCAACTTTGTGAAGAAATAAGGAGAGCTCCTCCTTCTCCTCCGCTTCGACAAGGAAAGGGGGAAATGTGTGGGCGGAAAAGGAGGCAGGGAGTGGTATGGCCGGCGTCGCGGGGCGCTCTCCCGCGTGCATGTGCGCGGCAATCCTTTTGCGGCCGACTCTCGGCACGTCACCAGGTGATTAGGTACAGGAGTGTCTTTTAAGGTACTTAACTCCAATCATTCATCCACTGTACCCAAACCATTCATCCATTTTGAATGGATCCATTACTTTTGTATAAAGGACCGACCCGGGTATAGGTCACTGTGCCCGTTTCACTGCCCATTAGGAATTTTTTTCTTGCCCAAATTCCTCAATGAAATGGCCCTTGGCATGGAACCGGCACGTCACCAAGTGATTAGGTACAACCCGCAATGAGCTGAGCTTTGTGAAAGGAGTGTCTTTTAAGGTACCTAATCCCAACTATTCATCCACTGCACCCAAACCACTCATCCATTTTGAATAGTTCAACTACTTTTGTATTTAGGATGGAGCCAGGTACAGACCATTCTGCCCATGCACTGCCCAATCGAAAATTTTGGCTCGCCCAAATTCCTCAACGCAATGCAGAAATAGCCCTATTTCATTGAGGAATTTTGGACAAGCCAACTGGGCAGCAAAGCAGGCACAATGGCATGTACCCAGCACAGTCCAAAATACAAAAGTAGTAAGTCCATCCAAACTGGATGAATGGGAATGGTGGAATTTGCAAACTGGGTATGTGAAATTTGATCAATGGTTAGGTCAGGTAGACCCCAGAAGAGGGGTCCTTTTGTGCCTTGTAAGAGGGAACTGAAAAGATGCAGAAAAGACCATATGGAAATCCATCATGTACTTGTATTGGGCAACACAAAATGGCCTTTTTCTTAGCATCCAACCGTTGGATTGAATTCAGGTTTCAAGGAAAAAGCTTGGCATTGTTGTTTTGAATCAAGATCAAGTCTCCAATTCAGAATCCAACGGTGCATGTTCCATCTAGAGCCAGGTTTGTTAATTGGGTAATTCCTAATTTTTGGTCTGAACTAACCAATTGGTCTTTTAGACCATGGGTTTATATTTTGGGGGTCTTATTCTTGTACTTTGGTGGTGTTTTTTCCAAACTGGAATCCATGGTAGTCTGCCAGTTCCATTTGGGAATCATCAAGTTAATTAAAATACTATGGATCAATGCTAGTACTGCAAATCAATAAGGGAGATGCCGATTATTTTCTGGAACAGATCCTAGTAGACCCCATCACCACCATATATGGAACAAAACTTGCTGGAATGGGCTTTCCACATTCCACGTGGAACAGGACCTACCCATGTGGTGGAACAGGCCCTACCCATGTGTTGGAACTGGATATGGGAATACAAAATTAAGTGTGCAACAACTCAAGAACTAGGAAGGAAGGTCCTTTGCCTCAAGGAAAATGGCACCCCCATTTCAAATAAGTTTCCGATTCACATAGCTAAGGGCAAGATTCAGGACACTCTTTGTTGTGTTTAACCATCTGGAATTACAATGCTCTTTAAGTTGGCTCCCATCTTAGCTCACACTTTCTCAAGAGATCAATTTCCATGAGCGAATTTTATAACTTGGCAATTGTCTTGAAGATCATTCCAATTGAGGTCTAATTCAACACCATATCCTTGAAGTGGATTCAAACATAAAACTCATTGGAAAAGCTATAGAATTTGAGATATAAGGTTATACAAATTATTCAAACTATAACATTCCATGCAAAAGACCATTATACCCAATGTTCGACTTCTTGCACGAGTCTTTCTTTTTGTCTTTCTTAATGTTTCTTAATGTCTTTCTTAACTTCTAGTCAATTGATGAGTTGTGAAGCATTGTTTTAGATGTGTGCTCAATAAAAGTTGACCCATCTTCATTTGAATCTACAACATCCTTCTTTTTCAACTCTTCACGGAGAAGTTTTGTTGGCACAAACTCAATGTTTAAATCATGATATGTTCATGATTCTTGTGTTATAATCAAATTATTATAAGATTCATGTAAATTACACAACAACACCATCACAAAATCATTTTTCTCAACCTTTGCCTATATTGCTTCAAGTTGTTACGCCATTGACTTCACTTTGTTAATGTGTTCTAGCATACTATGAGGAACATTTCGTAAACAAATAACTAATGTTGCAAAAGCAAGTTGTTTGCTAGACTTTAGTCTCATACATTTTCAACAAATAATCCCATGTTTCTTTAATTGTTTTATCACCAATGACCTTTTGAAGCAAAGAATCATGCAACCCCATGATAATAAAGGTCCTAGCCTTTTTTTATTTGTCTTTTCCTAATCTGCAAAATCTCTCTCTAGTCTAACCTTTGTCCCTGACACAACATTCCAAAATTCCTTGTCTTCTAATAACATTTACATTTTGAACTTCTAGAGATGGAAATCATCACTTGCAAATTTCATTACAATTGATGCCTATTGTGCTTAGGTGGGCCCATAACTTGTTGTGTTAGAAGGGGCTTCATCTAGAAGACTTCAACTCTATAGCAATACACATTGTTGAACAACAAACTATTTGATCAACTAACTTACAACTTGTAAATACCCTATTAATAGTCATTGGATTGGTTTGCAATAGGAAAAAAATGTCATTGTAGAAAACAAAGTAGGCATATATACAACCATGTTATTTAATACATGTGCTGAAAGTTCAAGGAGAGGTCAATTGGTCTAATCTACAAACATGTGGAAGTAGGTGAGAAAAATGAATAAAAATAATAGTTGTTAGAAACCAACTGGAAGAATAGTTGAGAAAAATCAACTATATTAGAAATCAATAGTGATAAGACGATTCATTACTATCTCAACAAACATCTAATTGTTCCTTAACATTTATTGACATTGAATTGTTCCTTGTAGGTATCAAATTGATCATTGCATAAACTAAAAACATTTCATGTTATGTTTTGTTATTACAAAAAGATAAGAATGATGTGTAAGTTGAATCATGTCATAAGAAAAGAAATGGGTCCAACCATGCTATTAGGAGTCACACATGCCCCCTTAGACCATTGCTTTATTCTTAAAATATTCTTAAAACTTTTTTAATTCATCTTTCAAAAAAACATTAAAAGTTTTAAGAGTTTTATAAATATTATTATGTTAATGTGTATATTTTTTAAATCCCAAAATATGTCATTAAAAAATATTTTCAAATTGTGTTTTTAGTGTCAAAATTACTTTTAAATTACATTTATGCAATTTTTAAATAATGGTTACAAGAGATTAAAAGTCTTTATTCACATTTTCACCCATTAGATTGATTACAAATTTTTATGATATGTACATAATATATTCGCAATAATATTTTATAAAAAATTATTATATTTATATTTATTTTTTTCTTAAAATCCAAAGTTCAAAAATTAAATAGTGGTTATGATTACTTTTGGTACATGTTAATATAACTGCACCCAAATGTAGGAACATGTTGTAAAATTTGTGTGGTAGATTGAGAAACTCAAAAGCAATGCACGTTGTCATGCAACAAATGAAAAAAACAAAACTTTTCAAAAAATTAACAACATGTTTAAAGTTTGTACAAGGCAAATGGTTAAGGGCTTTTTAAGGATTGGTACTTATGTGCTTATGTCTTAAGTTGGTAACTTATTCTCATGAATAAAAGAGGGAACCTTCACATTTTGAATTTTTGTATTAAAGTATCACTATTTTTTGTAACCAAAATATCACTAATGACAACATTATTTATTTATTACCATGTAAGCATGCCATGTTTGCTATTTAATCATGATGTGTGTGCAAGTAGAAATAAAGTTTGCTAATGTTGGTAGCACCATTGATGTTATCTACATGTGTTGAGTGACCTTTAATATAAATAATGTTTTTGTTATACATGATATGAAGACAATTCACACAAGTGTTGTGTTATAATTAAAAAAAACTACTTAATTATCATGTATAGTTAAACAAACAACTTCAAACAGAAAGGAAAAATAGACCTCCATCTAACATGTAATCTCACATGGTCATTATTCTTCCCCAAAATAATGTCTATGCATTACTGTACAAAGGTCCAATTAAAAAATAGAAGAATAATATATAATTCCTTCACAAAAAAATGTTATTTGATGTTTTTGTTAAAAATTTCAACATTTTTACACATAACATAATCAATGTTAAAGTTGTTAAGGTACTATGGTTAGTGTTTGTTTTTTCAATTTTGTGATGTAGTTAAAGTGGGTGTTATTTTTCAAATTCCTCAATTAAGCCCACTAGCAAAGATCCTTAGCATGAATTAGCATTAAATGGCAATTATCATAAATGGGCTATAGGATTTTTCTACAAAGTGCTACTACAAGTCACACGACCTAGGAAATGCCTAGGTTTAGATGTGACTAATTTAATTATTTTATTCAGAAAAATGGGGGGAAAATCCATAAAAATCACACTTGTTTTGGTTTTTTTTTGGTTCCCCATTTTCTGAAAAGAAATTTGCCAACAAAAAACTTTGAATTGAGTTGGTGATAATCCCATAAGCTGATTTAGAAAAAATTGGATATAAACTAAATATGAAAGGACAAAAAATTATATCCTTATATATTTTTAGCTACCTATTTGAACCATGGATAGAAGTCTATCAAATTTAAAGATTTGTCTGAAAAAAATTCGAATTTTTTTCCTCTTAATGTCAAAAAATCATAGAACTTGAGACAAGTTTTTTCAAAGTTTCATAACTGTGCAAAATTTCACACGGAGAAAAAATGCTGACTAAAGTACCCATTAGAGGTATCTGTAATATCACCCCGTCTTTGGGCCGTAGTTTGACCCTCTAATCCCTGTTTCATCTCCAATCTATGGATGACTTATCAGGTGCTGCTGTGTTTTTTTTTCTGGGCGTGGTGTGGGTGGTTTTGGGCAGAATTGGGCAGGAAGCACGAGAAATTTCTCGGCCTGCCCTCGATTTTTGGCAAAACTGGTTGGGAGATAGCGCTACGGCCCCTAGGGTTTCCTGCTGCTGCTATTAGGATTTTGCCAGAGCACAAAGAGCACGCCTTCGCGTTTTGGCAAAACTGGGTAGGAGTTAGTGCTGGGACCCCTAGGGTTTCCTCCTCCTGCCCCTAGGGTTTCCTGCTGCCGCTAGGGTTTTGGCAGAGCAGAAAGGGCAGAGGGAAGAAGAGGAATGGATGTGCGCTTGTGGGTGTGAGGGAGGAAAGCCAAGAGCAAGACGTAGAGACGAGAGTTCGGAGAGATGGCGAAGGCGAAGGGAGGATCGATTCTGGTGCGATTAGTATCAGCAGCAGGGACGGGATTCTTCTATGTCAAGTCCAAGAATCCCCGAAAGTTTCCTACCAAACTGGAGTTCCGCAAATACGACCCAGTGGTCAAGCGCCATGTGCTCTTCACCGAGGCCAAGATGAAGTGATGGCAATGAACACTCGTGATTTCTTTGCGCTCTCTCTCTCTCTCTCTCTCTCTCCATTTTCCAGCAATCAAGTCCGATTCCGGTGGTGGCTACTAGGAATCATGAAAGAAAAACAGTTGCAACTGGTTACGGTGGGGATTTAGGGTTGCAACTCGTGGCCGCGGAGGTGCGCGCTACATCATGCGACTTCCATTGAGGGTTCTTGCCTTGATGTTACCAGTGTAACGAGTGGCCTGATCAAGTATAAGACTCTTAGGATCTTTCCATTCTCATCAGTTTCTTGATACACAAGAGAGTGAGAGTGAGAGAGGGAAACACACATTTCCAGCTTGCCTGTGCCCATTTTTCTTGTCTGCAACTGCTACAATCCTTTTATCTTAATTTTTGTCTTGTCGATCTTGTGACTACCATGACCACTCTATGTCGAAGACATTGAGCATTTCCCAGTTTTTTTGCTGCAAGTGGAGCTCATTTTTTTTGCATTTCTGGTTTTCAGGAGGAAAATATTTCTCTAGGGTTGCCACAAATTGTTGATGTCTTTGATTTGAGCACAGGTGTGTTCTTTGCAAATATGTTCCAAACAAGTTACTTGTATATAGCTCAGTTTTCACCATAGAGTTTGCAGTTCATATTTCCCTCTGAAACTTCCCTCTTCTAACCCTCTGTATCAAATGGAAGTGGGTCATCAGAAGCTGAGTTCCTTTCCAGAAATCCAATTTTTGTTTCCTCTACATATGTTCCATGTACTAGATTTGCAGATTTTTTCTGCTCAATTTTTTTCTCACAATCATGCTAAGTTTCTTCAGAGACCTGAAAAGAAGCATGAAGAAGGCAAGGCACTTGTGCTTCAGTTTTCCTTTGATGGTGGATAGACTCAAAAACCGCTACTGATTTTGGTGTCTTTGGTGCGTGATTGCTGTGGGTTCTCTTTTGATGGTGGATTGACTCAAAAATTGCTACTGATTTTGGTGCCTTTGGTGTGCGATTGCTGGGCTCTCATACAGGATTCAGAGGAATTTGTATGGGATATCCATGGTGACACTACTTTAGACTGGAAATGTCTTAGATCTGTCTTTTTCTTCAAGATGTATCTGCATAGAATTGTTGGAGGTAGTTTAGAGGCAAGGTTCTATTTTTGGCACATTGGAGGGTGAAATTCTGCCAACCAAACAATTAAATTAGCTTGACAAGTGATTCATCAAATAATTCAACCCTAACATCCATTACCTTATGCTTGCCCTATTCCTTGTTCTCATGTGCTCTTAATCTTTACATTTGCACAACTTTGACCTTGGGTTTTCTTCAATCTACTCCCTTGCTTTTACATTTGTTTTTTCATGTGTTGCCAATGGATGAATTGTTCTTCTCAAGGGGATTTAGGTTATGTGCTAGGTAATACTAGATTTGGCAATGGTGAGTTAGGTCAAGAGAATCTCAACAAATGCCTTTCTCTACCTTTGCCCTCTTCATCTCAATGTCATGAAGCCTTACTGTGGTGTTAATTGCATGGGCTTTCTTGAAGCAAATGCCAATGTTGCCCAAATACTGTTTTTTGGGCTGTTACATGATGACTGTTTAACTTCCATGAATTTAGACAGGTGAAGGTGCAGTCTGATGCAACCCCACCCTTAACAAACATCACTTCTTGGGGGATTAAAAGGTTACAAGATCCTAAAGTAGGTGGAGCAAGTCCCAAGTACCAAGATCCTAGAGCATGTGGAGCAAAGCCCAGAGGAGCCTTCTCGTGCAACATGAAGTACCCATATTGTGTATGATGCAACTCCTGTTTGAGACCTTAACAAACCATCTAAAACTAATAGTAGCATGAAAAAAAAGTGCATGCAAGCAACATATTATGACGAAAGTTTTCACACATTTGTGAGGTGTGCATCCCCTAATTCTAGCGAGCAGCTTTGATCCTACCTGTTCCATACTGTGAATGCCAGACAATCAATTCAAGCATTGTATCCACAAATACATGATTAGCAACAAGAAATAGATCGTGAAGTTCATCTTAGAAAACTTTATTTTTTTCCAACTTGTAAGTTAGAGATTTGAGAAATGAGATATTTTGTTCTCATTTTGGAACCATTGAAAATCTACACAGAGTACTTTGTAGTTTTTGTTCCGATGCACCATCAAGGAGAAGCTCTAAGAGTGCGGGGTATCTTCTGAACATACCTGGGTCACAAAGGTGTTTCAGGGCCAATGGTCCTGCTTATGTAACACTGCTCTCTCCAGGCTATGAATTTGGTGGTTTGATGAGTTAAGAAGTCCCATTGGCCTTCAAATTGACCTGTTCTTGAGACTTTTAAGGTCCTGATGGTTTTAGTTTTCAAGACCATGGAAAACAGCTTCACTGGGGCCAAAACATGTAGCAGGCATAGGATCACCTCATGAGCCCTGCAAGACTTCCACCTCCCACCTAGCAATATTTGGAAGCAATTAAAGCTTTCCATAGGTCTACTTTGTGCTGCAAAAACAGTACAAAACAACCAATAGGTGGCTGTAATGGTGAAGCTGCATTATGTGAATCTTGTCACCTTGCAAGGCCCACTGATGTTGGATTTTTCCTATTTTCCCAAAGACCCAGTCCTGCAATACACCCAAGGACATCCTCGTGTCAAGCTAATCAGTGAAAGCATTTTGTTTGGTGTTGCATCTACTTCTTGGTGGTCAAATCAGCAGATATGCACTGTCAAGAGTTTATATGCCACATGGACACATCATGGAGCAAAGAATCATTTATTGTGTATTACCAACTATAGATTCAAAAGCAAGCACTCAAATCAATTCATGACCATTTGCTGTCATAGCATGGACTTGGCATATATCTTGCCTGATTGGAGATGATGTTGTCCCAAGGATACTTTGCTCTTGTGCTATGCTCAGATGGCTCTCATCTAGAAGACTTGTTTGCAGGTCACTCTGTGCCTCAGTGGGCTTAGCTCGCTGGTTTCCTGCTTTAGAAGTAGCTCCTCTGGTTGGTGGCAGGGTGCCAGCGGAACTCCCTAGAACATGACCTCGTCCTGGAAATTTCTGTTGCTACAACTGGTCATTAGTGATACATGTCAAGAAAAATCAGCAATCAGCATGGGATCTTCTACATAATTAGGCACTACTATTTGAATAGAATGGTCCTCTCCTGACCCTTTTGCCAGACTGTAATTCACATCATTAGAACACTTGGTACACAGCACAAGAACTGTTCCAGGTTCTGAGTCCAGATTTTTCTTCATCCTATATAGCTCACAAAACAGCTTGCAGACTACTATCTGCAAAGACTTGACAAAATACTGATTAGCCAGTACTGGGTCATCCATGATGACCCAGTACTGTTTACCTCCCTGAAACTCTGTATGCAAGACGTTTGGTCATGATTACCAGGTGGATGAAACTGGTTTGAGAATGTGTAAATTTTTGTGGAGAAGCTTTCCAATGTAAAAAGTACTTCAAGACAACAGAATGTGTATGGCTTCACCCATCCACTTCAAAAAAATGGGACAATGGAACGCAGTCGGAAACATAAATCAAACAACTAATTTGTGACAGGTTCCACTTATTCATTGGTTAAAACCCAAACAATGAGTTAGATTTCCTAGAGCCTGACCTAAACATTTTATGTAAGTTGCCCTTCAAAAAATTTGCAATCCAAATATAAGGTTTGGAATTCCTGTGCAGCCCATTTCAGATTGCTCCACATTGGAGGGTAAAAATTACAAGGTGCCAGCAGATTACTCTAAATGAGGAGATTAAGTTGACACCAACCTCATCTACTTGTGGTTGCGACCTTGCTTGTGGCATCCAAGATCGTAATCTGTTCATTGCCCTGCCAATTGCTGGCCCAGCACTGCTGCATATTGCAACCAAAGTGCAGCCCACCAATAAGTCACAGTAACACAACACCAGAGAATAAGAGCATAATCAGACTATCCATATGTACCTGATGTTTGATCAGTTCTCCCTGTACTTACATTTCCCTGTTAGGAAACCCCATGTAAAACTGCTGAGGACATCAAGTTTGACTAGCAGAACTTTTCAGGGAGGTGGACTTCAGCTAAAACTCCAACTCAACAAGGATGCTTCTGAATAGTAATCGCATATCCCTACCACTAAGATTGAAGATCTGCATATCCTATGGACCAGTGTTGTAGAATCATAATGTCATTACTAATTATACTACCATTCCAGCACCATACTGAGTCTATGGTATGTTACAAACCATATGTAGTTCTTTTCCCAAATAGATTCAATTCTTTCCCCCCACAAATAGGTCCTTTCTAGGCAGCTCTCCCAAATAGGGCTTGTTTCTTTTGTTTTCTTCTCCTCTACACATCTTAACTCATCTCTTTTCTTCACATGCTATCTATATTTCCAAATTCTCATATTCACATTTGATCTATATCCTCTTCTTATCATTGTGTTTCCTATGTGTCAAAGGCATGTCTCTGGTAAACAAAGCATACAGGTCAACTCTGATCATATTGATGTCTCAAATGTGCAGAACAGCCAATGAGGCACAATAGGACCTCTAGCTGAACTACATATGGAGGGTTGATGTTCATCATGATGCTGGGACAGAAGAAGAAGAAGATATGAACAGGAAAAGTCTTTTGGGTCACTCAGCTTTGGAGGAAAATGTGAAAGAAAAAGGAGAAGAAACCTAGGCCAATAATGAAGGCATTCCAATGTTAACCACAGAATTTGATGTAACAAATGAAAAACTTCCATTCTTGAAATTTTCCTTCATTTTTCTCTCGTCTTCTCTTGTCTTCTCTTCACTTTACATATGGGTATTTTTCCTTTGGTGAATACATTTTAAAGCTGCTACTTAGATATAAATTACATGTTACTACCATGTTGTAATAGTAACATGCCTGATAACCACTGCTACGGACAACAAGCAGCAGTTACCTGGGAGGTGAAAAGGAAGGTAGAGATAAAGAAGCATAACCACCAGAACTGCCTCCAACAATGAACCCAGTTCTCCTCACAACTCGTGCCTGCATTGAATTTGCAAAATTCCTTGTCAGCCAAGAGAATTGCTTATATGGAAGTCAATAGTCAAAATTCCCAACATGGTTTGTCAACCTGAAGTATGTCAACTCATAGAATGGCTGATCACCAAAGATCTAAGGTTCAATGCAGTACATATCCAAGGGTGAGCTATGGAGAACCATGTCCCACCAACCCTGGAAGACATCGTAAAAGCCCAAGAATCTGACAAGGATAATGTGAGAGGATGTACCAGGATATGTGATCCTTCAATAGCTGAGTAGTTCTCTGGACTGAGCAACAACCAATGGAAGAGACCATATGTATCTGCCACCAAAGGACCTCAGTAAGCATGATGAACCTCAGCTGGAGATGTATTGGGAATTTGGATGAGAAAAATGAACAGCTGTATTGACCCACCATCATCTAGATGCTGTTGTCTTTCAGACTACTCTTTTTCACCTCAAACTCTTGATTGGATCTTTGAAGTATGATCCCACTTAGAGTTGCAGTTCATACATAAGAAAAACTGAGTAACATCATGAAGAATCTCTACATTGGCTAGTAAAGCAAGGATCTAGTTACAACACCCTCTTTGCCATAATCTACAACTGTAGAAAAAAAATGATCTTGGGTTTGATAGCACCCTTCTAAGATCTAATTTCTCAGGCACAAAAATTTGTTTATGGTGGTACGGGAGCAAAAATGTGGTTGTAAAAACATGGATATGGGAACTGACAAGCAAAGCCTGATAAAATTCCACTAAGGTGTCCAAGCAAAGACACCCTTGGCATCAGCAGCTGAAATAATACAAGGAGCACCCATGGATACCTGCGCACCACATTCCAGCCTACCATAGGTCAATCTCCAGAGCCCCAAAGAACAAGGCTGCTGACCAATTATAAAAGTGACAGAAAGTATGCACCTGATGACCTTAAATAATGATCCAAGCATAGACCCAAACAAGCACAATGATTTTGTTCAGCCTTATGCAAAGATTGCCTTCAACTCCAGTGAGCAAAATAGGTAAGTACCACTTCGCGTTGACTGTGAAGAATCCAAAAATGCTGCACAAGCCACACAGTGATCTCCCACTTAGTCCAAGGTCTAATCCTGTAGCATGACAAGTCCTTAATCTGGAAACTCTGGAACAGTGAGGTATAAGTAAAAAAATGCATGGTGTCAAGAATGATGTACCTGCGAGTTTGAGAAGTACTTAGGCTCGTCTCTATGACGATCATTGCAAAAATTACACCTGAGAACCCAATGCTACACTCCATCAAAAGATCAGGGTACCATTGTATGGTACCAATGTAAGCTGCTATGTATGCAATAGCCACCTGGATGAGGGCGTTGCTAGTTGTCAAAAGAAAGAGGACATGTAAGTAGCGAACTGAGCCAAGGAGGCGCTCCAGGCCACTCCCAATTGGAACCAGAGCTAGCATGTTGAACACCAAATGCAAGATTGATCCATGGAACACCACTGACGAATATGGCCTGTAAACTGCAAAACTTCCTCCGAATTATTCAGTGCTACAAATTAGCTTGTATCTTGGGTGCAACTTCAAATCAGAAATGAACAGCTACTGATTTGGTATTCTCTATTTTCAAAGAAGAACAACATAGTTACAGTCACAAAACCAGCAATATGCATACCTTGAAAGTGCTCAACCAGTTTGTATGGTGAGAGGCAGACTTGGTCAAATGAATCATATCCAAACACAAGGCTGAGAGCATATACAGTAGAGCACAAAAAGACAATCGATGCAGTGACACTGGGAACAGCAGCCCACCACTGGCTGGCTTGGGTGCTCAAACTTGCCTGCCATCCATGTCCACCAATGAGTTTCCCAATTCATATGTGTGAAACCTAATTGACAGCTCTCTGTACTCTGATGACAATCTCATTTGCTTGACATGATTACCAAGCACAAAGAGCCCTAGTCTATAGGCAGGCACACAAACCTCTGTACACTCTAACAATCTCATTGCTTGACATTGTTACTGTACAGAGGCTTTACTGCAAGAAAGATTGCCAGATTTTCGTCACCAATAAATTGACAGAAAAATTCAACCCTAATCCTTGAATCCACTACAAAATAGAGAGAAAAATCGTGGCCAAAAAAAGAAAACAACAACAACAAAACGGGGCGCACAGAAGAGACTCCAAAATTTCCTTTTTTTTCTTTCTTTCCCCTATCTATCAACAAGATCAATGTATGGAAATGGTGATAAGTACCTCAGTGACCACGTTCCTCATCTCCTCTTCGCTTGCTCCCTGTTCCGCCAGCTTTCAACCTTCCTGTTCTTCCCCGATTGCCAACGGCGTAGTGTTTTTGTGGATCCTAAAGACATACAAAGAAGCCCAGAAGAAGAGAGTGCAGTTAACTACAACAACAGCTGCCAAAAAAAACAAAATTGTTGCGAGGAAATTTGGTGCAAAAGTGGTGTGCAGAGAGTGCGTGGACGCACGTCGAGCGAGATCACGTCGCTCTTCGTATCATGGAAACGTGCCGGGCAGGCCATTGTGCCCGGTTAGGTGCTGCCCATGAGGAATTTGGGCTATCAGGCTCGCAGAAATTTCCAAACGGGTAACGAAACGGGCATGATGGTCTCTACCGGACTCGCCAATATTTTTGAAAGGGCAGAGAAACGGGCACAATGGCCTCCTGTACCCGGCAATTTTTTTCTAAGGAATTATTTTATTGTAGCCCAAAAGACGATCATCCATAGGAAGATGAAGAAAAAATGGCAATCTTCCCTACGAATATTTAGCCAAATTTCTCTATAAACCAGATATAAAGCACAAATCTTTAATCAACCTTGTATATTTATGGCTACATCACTGAAAAATAAGTATAGAAATCTGGCGACTTTTAGTAAATGTTTCCCTCACTTCTGGCGACTGAAACCGTCGAAAATCACCTCATTTTCGAATTTCGAATTTTTAATTTCTCTTTTTGGCGAAATTTCGCCAGAAAAAGAATAGGCTTTCAACTTCCATAACGTAATGGTTTTCATGATTTTGCACACTGGGCATGTGGATTTTGCACAACGGGCATGTTGATTTTGTACAACGGGCATGTGGATTTTGAGCAGCGGTTAGGTCAGGTAGACCCAAGAAGAAGACCTTGTTCAGTGTTTTTGCAAGAAGGTTTGATGAATCTCTCTGATTTTCTCATGGTGTAGAGATGGCAGGAAAGCGGATTACTAGCTACAAAACGAAGAAGATCTCATGTTAGGTATCAAGACATTATTGAAAGGGTATGTGAAACCAGGACCCCCCTGTGGACGCACACTACTGCAGTTTTCACTGAAGGATCCCAACTTTTTTTCTTGCAAGTTTGCGCTACCTGAATGCTTCTTCTGATGGACTGATTGGCTTGGTAATTGGAAATCTCTTCTGGGCAGTCAGTCATATTGTGAGTGAGTATACCTTCTCATGCTCTTGATGATTTGTCACTAGCTTTTTTATTGTGGGTTTTAAGAAAGGGTTGAAGCAAATTTGGCACTGCAATTGCACTTTAGGGTTTTAAGAAGGGTTTTATGAAGCACATTTGGTACACTGCAGTTCCTTTTTAGGGTTTTTTCCAGGTGCATGATAACTTCTTTCTGCTAGGTTGAAGATAGCAGTGGGTCTATGGGGATCGGCTTGCAAAGCATCTGCAATTGATAAGGAGAATTGTTTAAGAAGGGTTGAAGCACATTTGGCACTGCATTTCCTTTTTAGGGCTTTTTCCCAAGTGCATGATAACTTCTTTCTGCCCGGTTGAAGATGGCAGTGAGTCTATGGGGATTAGCTTCCATAGCAATTGATAAGGAGAATTGTGCTTTGTATTATCTCTCACCAACTTGTTAAAAATTTATCTATGGTACAGATCCTGCGAGCCTATGTTTTCTCAGATGCTTGGAGGATCAGATGCTGGCTATATGATGTGATTTTAATCAGACTTCCGAGACCCGGGATGGTTGGTGCAGCAGAAAGAGCTATGAAGCTTGAGGGCATGTTTGGAGTTTCTTAACTAGCTGGTGAAGGTTAACACATATGGTGGAGCACAATGCCTGTCTCTGCTACTACCCTTGCCTTAGAGAAGCACTGCTATGTGTCAGATTCTCAGGAGGAGGTCCTCAATCTCTGTGAGGGATGGGAGCATAGAGCAAGCAAGCGATGCACACTGGATGAGACACCAAGCCAGCCCTTCCTGAACTTTTCTCATGTAGTGCCCACTGGGCTGCCAGGAGCCCTACTCACGTCAGACTCTGAGGATTCTGATGACACCAAATGTAATATCGGGTTCACCCAAGATCCAGTGGAATGGGCATCGCCTCCAATCCCACTAGCATTGGAGGAGGAAGTACAAGATGGAGATGACAGGGTGAACAGTGATGACAGCTATGTTGCAGCATTTGAAAGTGATCGCTCTCAGTCTCCTACACACTCATGTCAGACAAGCCACCAGAGAGTCCTCCATATGCAGGCATCTGCAAACTTCTTGAGCATGCAGCCCCTCACTCAGCTTCCTATGGAAACACATACACAAACACAGACATGCTCTGATGGTACACCTCCACTTGAACCTCTCATTCCAATTGCTGAAATATCTGTGCAACTCTCTCCAGCAACAACTGCTCAAGCTATACAGTCCCCACCTGTTATGGTCAGTGAAGAATTGCCAGCAGTTGTTCTTTCCAAAGATCTTGCTGCTGTTACAAGAGTGGGGATTAGTGAAGGGACCATACTTGCACCTGTGAGTCAAGTACCACATGATGAAAGAGGAGTTATACAGCCTACCCTCAGACATGAGGTAGTTGGAATGATCAAGGAAATCAATCTGCAAATGGAATTTGAGCATTCAAGGTGGTTGACTCAGGAGCCAGCAAGTGGAGTAGACAAGCAAAGTGAACAACATGAGGAATCATGTCCCCATAACCAATTGGTAGGGGCTGAGACAGTTATGATAAAGAACCTCAGAAATGGGACAGATGTAGCAGCGAGTACAGGCGTTGCAGAGTATGAGCTTGCAGACACTAGTGTGAGAGGAGATCAGAGCTGTCAGATAAACTGCTTAGGAGAAGAAATTGACATGGAAGAGATTGGGCCTAGCTTCAAGTGGAAGCCAAGTGCTCTAGACATACGTGGGCAAGGAAAGGCCCAGAGAATAATAGAAGCCTCACATACACCAGTCCAAAGATTTCCCAAAACAGTAATGGATGTTGTGAGAATGCATTCAAGCCCAGTTACCGATGCTGTGGGGGAAGAAACTTGTGGTATTTTGAGCGTGGCCATGAGGGCAGGAATCTCATTCCCTCCAGTTCTCCACAAGAAGCTATTGTAGTTTCTTACCCAATACTCAATCCTCTGCAAAAAGTTCCTTCTTTCCTCAGATTTTCTTGTAGAAGAAGGCTTTGGGTGACTCAGAAATCCCTGAGGATTTTTTTAGCTCCTGCTACAGGGTGTCCTGTGGTTATTCACTGAAGCAAGAGATGAGATGAAGATTGCAACTGGGAGTTGAAATGGAGGAGCCCAAACTTGTGAACGGTGGAATGCATGGATGTCACTTCCTACATTCTTGCTGCCAGTGGTTGCTCAAACATCTGCAAAGCTGCAGTTATCCTGCCATCATGAAGAACATGGAAGGAAAGCCGTAGTCACAAAGACACAGGTGTGCTGCCTTATCAAATCTTGCCTATCTCAATGAATGTGTGTTGCTGGTAACAAGGCCAGTATCATGGCACCTGATGGATGAACTTCCCCAGCTGAGAGAACAAGAAGCTCATGATTCTGCTTCTAAAGTTCTATCATGATCATTGTGAATAGTTTCCTACACTTCTTTGGATTGGACTTTTTTGTAATGTCAGAATTTGATGGGTTTATCTTCAATGCAGGCACTAACCCCAATCATATCTGAACCTGCACTCACTGGTTAGGGCTAGGTAACCAGTGAGAGGGCACTGGTTACTGGGAATAGTTGAGGTGTGGAAGTGGCGAGACTATTTGTGGCAACTAGCGCACTCTCATTGGTTACTGGACATAACCATCCCTCGTGAGAATTGAGATGCCTCCTTTTCGTCCATGCAGAGGGGGGTTCTGAAATGTTTCATCCAATCTATGAAGGGTTACCATATCATTAGGCCAATGAGAGCCCAGGGTGCTAACTAGTAGGTCACTAATGACACGGAGGTTGAAGGTCATGGATTGAAACTTGCAACCTTACAGCCAATTAGAGTGTCAACATTTGCACAAGGGATAGTTATGAACACTACAGTCCCTTTCTACCACTGCAAAGCAAAGAAATTATTAGGAGATTAGTGGATTGTGGGCCTGCATTTGGAGTTCTGAAATTGATTTTACCATGATAGACATGGAGCTGAAACAAGGAATAAATTTAACCATTGATTGATTTATTCACCAATCAATTACAAGCTATGGGGCAATTACAAGCTATGGGGCTCCTTCCAAAGACTGGTACATGCTGGACTATGGTACACCTATCCTTGGCCCAGCTTTCTTTTATCAAAGTTCTGGTAATTTTTGTAGGAATGGACCCATATGTTTGAGCCATATGATTGGTCCATTGCAGCAATTTGTTAAAACAACTTGGAACTTAAAGATATAGCTTGATATGTAAACTTGCTTTTCCCATCTTAACTTAACTTTCCTTTAAGGAGTAAAACTTTTTTTTTTTGAAATTAATTTTTTTTAAAAGGTAAAATAAGATGAACAAGGCATCACAAACATGCTGGCCCTGCCAATAGATAAGATGTTGTACATCTACCTACTGTGTGTCCACACTCTGAACACCCAAAAAAATCCGTTCCAATCTAAACAGTCTAAACACTTACCCCAAAGAAACCAGTTCACCTAATGTGAAACTGATTCTAATAACGTAAAACTTCAAAAAGTTGGATCCAATGCAATAGTCCCCGTCCCCACAGGGACAGGGCCCAACAAGAACAAACCGGGGTCATACCAAGGGTCCTCAACTCAGGGGCCCCTGGGGTACCAAAAAGCTCACTTGACAATACTAGCCACCTTGGGACAGTGGAAGCTCTAGAAGACTTTCTTATCCAATCTTAGACACATAACCTCTTTAGCCCCCCACAATTTATCAAAGCTTGACAATATAGTAGCTTCTCTATTTGGCACCTTGCCAATACTATGTAACATCTCTTTTTTAGTCAATCTCCCATACAGTCTCCACACAAGAGATTCAACTTGGTGCTAAGACCATCTCTTCTAGTGAAATACCAAATCATTCCTCTCTCAATCCATATAGACTACAAGGCAGCTTCACACAAGAGATTCAACCTAGTGCTAAGACCATCTCTTCTTGTTAAACACCAAATCATTCCTCTCTCAATCCATATAGACTACAAGGCAGCTTCACACAAGAGATATAGACTATAAGACAATACCTTTTGGCAAGTGCCACACAAGGCTAAATCGTTTAAGCCTATCACCAAACAAACACTAGTTCACAAAGAGGTTCTTCCATGGCTCATTCCTACTTGGTCTGGCATGTAGTCTATTAATTATATTAATAGCTAGTGCCAAGTTCTTTGCACCAATGTCACTCCCAAAATTGGTGAAGCTTAAATCCGGCCACCACATTACCACAAAAGGGGCAAAAAATCTCCAATTGTTGCCTAATCTTTGCTCTCTAAGTATTCACAAAAACCATTTTATGTCACAACGACCATATAAAATTGGCTTCTTTCTTTGATTTGTTCCTCAACCAAACTTTAGCCCACACCAATCTAAACGTGATGTGATGGAGACTCCTCCATTTATCATGGGCTGATCTACATAACCTTAATTTATTCCTAAGCATTTCCCTCCCTTAGCTAGGGGTGTATGAAAAAAGTTTTGACTCATCCCCCCATACCCATGCTAATAGGTAAAAATCTAGTTTCTCCAATCTACCATAGAAGAGTTGCAATAAAATTTTATTTTAGCACTTAAAG
>Ga0116231_10003381_pt1 | contig 33209 bp, 14 predicted proteins | sample S1TSphgellanicum_2_FD_89695 | JGI IMG/M metagenome (GOLD analysis project Ga0116231, IMG submission 89695) | Host-associated microbial communities from peat moss isolated from Minnesota, USA - S1T2_Fd - Sphagnum magellanicum MG | ecosystem: Host-associated > Plants > Peat moss > Unclassified... | reverse complement strand
TTTAAGAATCTGCAAGTTCTCAACTGAGACAGTCTAATGGACACACATTAGACTGACTCATGAACATAACAAGAATGTGTGTTCATTATTTTTTTATAACCATTATTTGTCAAAAAATTCAGAATTAAAAAACCAAGTGCTGAAGTTAAGATTTAAAATTTAATTAATTATTCAGCAATTTGTTGCCAAATCCGATCGGGGAGCTTATAAGGTATTGGACCAGATTTTGGGTAAAGCTTATATCTGGACATTAGGCTAACAGCTCCAATCTGACTTTGTGATGTGGATTAATAAGTGAGTAAGTGTAAACACAAAACACCTTCCCCTTCTTTTAAAGTGTTTAGAGCAGGACTCATTATACACATGAATAGTTAGTTGTTCCTCCCCCAAAACATGGGGACTTTTTCAGAAATGTGAAAAGCTTCTTTGGTTTGTGAAGGACCCTTTTGTGTTGGGTAATGCCCAGTTTACCAAAACAAGGGCCTGTGTGAGATAGAGCCAAGCATGGGCATGGGCCCAATTCTAGTGAAGCTCCTGGCTGAGAGCTTTATCCAGAGTGTAAAGAGTTAATGACCTGTGCCAGTTTGCCCTAAGTGAACCCGCCCTCTGGACTACACCAGTTGGTTGGTATGTGGTTGGATGGTTGCTGATTTTGCATTCGCTCGTATCCCCGTGCTAACATCACAAGTTAGCATGTTTTGAAAAAGCTCATGAAATGGTAACTAATGAAGCTCAAACTCTATCTTTTTGTAATGAATGATGAACCTCATTTCAACTCAATGTTGGTTGGTGGATGAAGAAATCAACTTTTGGATCATAGTTCATTATTTTTGGCAAAAATGAAATACAAATGTTTGCATGGGACATTTTTTTCTTTTTTTTCTAATAGAAGAGGCCAACATCAAAATGAAATCAATGTAAGTACAAACAAGATAACAAATCATTGTGACCTTGTAAACACTATTATGTAACATGGAATTGGTAGTTGAAATTGTGTACAAACAGCCAATCCCAAGTGGAGGTTTCCATCAAATTGGTTATCTCCCATTTGCAATCATAAAGTTCATTTGGCTAATTTTGTGGAACAAATTTCCCATCACATTTTGATGGGGCTTGCCCTGCACCAAGTGACAGTTTTTGGTGTTGATCATCAACTTCAATGGATGATGACAAGAACCTAAAAAGATCTCTAGGTGGGAGTGAATGTTTTGGTAAACAAAAACATGCTTCTTCAAAACTCAATATTTCATTGGGTGTGAGACTTGTGTTTGACATCACTAGCCATATAGTGGGCAAAGATGGATGTTCAAGGACTAATGTTTGAACTACACCTTTGGCACATCTATGGATATCATCTACACAAAACCAAAACTTATGATCTTATTACTCCAAAAGAGCTTTAGGTTAAAATAGACCCGACTATGTTAAGGCAGGGGTCCCATTCTTCCCCTTGTAATGGGTGCCTTGCATTTCTTTTTAAAAAGTACATGAATTGTTGTACATTACAACTTAGAAATTGGTCTTGTGCATTCAATATGCCATCTTATTTTAATGCAATTTGTCTTTGCAACATGCAAGATGCAAGATGGATGGTCCAATTACATTGTTGCCAAAGATTGTTTGGCTTGGAGGAATCGATGCCACATTTGTAGATTGATCAATATTGGATCCCATGTCTGCAGTAGAATCACATTGTGAAAATGATGGAAGCATGATATGTTGTGAAAAATTGTGAAAAATTGTGAAACATTAGTGCATGTCGATGAGAAACAAAAAAATTATCTCAATCACTTCAATGTGAATCTCCAATAGAACCTAGTGGAGTTCCAAATTTTCATTTACATGTCCCAAACCTTTTTCCCCCTTCAAGGCCTATTGTTTTGCTTTGAAAGGAAGAAGAGGATGTAATGTTGTTGAGGATTTATGCCATTTTGCAAGGGTCACCTAATTGATTTGTTGGTCATAAACGTAACTCATAAGTGTCAAGACCATGTCCTTTACTTCTTTTCATGAGATAATCTCTATGCCATGTTTGTTGAAGATGTGCTCGAATGAAATCACCAGTTGTTGTATCATTAAGATCAATAAACTTTTGCTAAATTGCATGGATTTTGCATGATGCACAATTTTTGTCAAATTGCATGTTAGAATGTTAACACCTTCTTGCACATCCACGGTCTACAAAAAGAAATTTGTATGTTACATTTGGAGAAATGTAATTTCAAAACACAAGAAAATATGAAAAAATCAACAATAATTAAACAATCAATAGAACCAAGGGAAATTCATTCTTCTAGCATATTCCCCCCATTAAGGACAATGAAAGTGCCTATAGGCAAGCCAATCATTCAGTTCATGATTGTTGTTTTTAAATGTAACACCAAATGATAACCACCAAACAAGAATAGTTTGGCATTTCACTTCTATAGAAGTTAATGTTAAGGCATTCTTATGCTCATGACAAACTTAGATGTATTTGTCACATCAACTTTTTTGTACGTCAATCAAAAGATTGAACCTAATGATAAAGACATGTGCACTCTCAATTTTCCATAGGGAAGGTTGGGTCACCACTCCTAAACAATATCCCCACTGCACTGAAATTAGCTTGAGCAAAATCTACAATGAATATTTTGAAATTCACATTCAACACACCATGTTTTTTCATGATCCCATATGAGAGTTTTCCCCATCAACATATGTGAATCCACATCCTCAAATTGCATATCACAACTTACAATGATTAAAATGTGACAATAAAATATATCATAAAGATGGAAACCCATGGTTGTCCACTATCGCACATGTGCAATGATCAAACATCAACCACACTCCTTCCAAATCCTTTATTGGCTACATGTGCTTTACAATGTCAACACCATTAGTAATACCACAAAAAACATCTTGATTAAAAAACTATTAGGGTTTCCTTGACCAAGGAAGATGTTGTCTTGGATGTAATCATACAAGTATCGCCTCTTCAAATCCAATATTTGATCAATAGAACCTTTGGTTCCACTACCAAGCTTAGGATTATTCACTTGGTTTCAAATGTTTCAAAAGATCAAAAGGGAAAACTCTTCTAACAATAAATCAAACTCCACACCTTGCAATTTGGATTATAATCCATCATCTGGGCCAATAATTTTAGACCCAAGAAATGCCTTACTAGTGGACATGGCTATGGCAGAAAGTGTGGTAGTGGGCGATTTTTTGTATTTTTGTCTTATGAGATCATATGCAATTTGTTTGTTTTATTGGGAAGGTCCTACAACAACTAGATCTTCATAGTTCCCAAGGTGGACATAAGCTTGTGTCATGGTTTTTGATTGACATAAAACATAATACATTTTGGCCAAACACCTTGCCATGCACTTTGGTGGAAGCTTACAATGTCTACACAAAAAAATAGTATTTAATTGGAAGTTTTTCTCCTACTTCTAAAGGATTTTCTACAACTCCTTCCCATTAGTTTCATTGTAAGCATTGTTCCTTACATAGTAAACACATTGTAAATTTTGACAAGAAACATGACCAACACAAGAAGAACATCCAAATTCAAGCCATCATTATTCTTGATGTTTGTAGTTTTTGTTCTACACCAAGGGTGACCATTATGTTTCTTGTCCATGCCTTGTATCGAACTACCAAACCACAAAAAGATTTCAATGGTGGCAACTCAAACATAACATCTCCATTAAACTTGGGAGGTAGATATTACACAATTTTCCTAGAACTGACATCATAATCTAGATGGCACAATTTGCTCCTGAGAACATTTGCAAATGCTAATCATTTCAAACACGAAATAATGCTTAAAATCTCTTAAACATCAACATCCAAACACAAAAGACTTTGATATGATGACAATTGCAACATAATTGGATCTAAACCTCATGTACATCGTCACCTATAGAATCATTCAACTCAAGGATCATTGGTTTTACTTTGACTTTGCCAAATTTTGATGCCTCCAATTGCAATTGAGATATGTTTCTTTCTTCACAAATAAATTGCTACATGCGTAGTGAAAGGTCCCATTCTCTTTCAAAAGCATTCTAAATGGGCTTTTGCAAAATGGCCCATGTTATTTCTCCCATAATATTTGGTACCATTTTTCCAATAAAATGGAATTGATTTAAAGTTTGAACTTATTTGAAAATGTATGGTCATGGACAACAACCTTTACATCTTTCACAAACAAGACCAAGGGAACTACCCCATTCTCAAAGAAGATTTCAATCTCCATTGAATCTACCATTGCAACCAACACACACCATTACAAATCATGATTTTTTTGATTGGAAATTTTGACCAAAAAGTACCCCTATCGGACATTAGTAAAAAAATCCATCTCAATCATTTTGGTGAAGACCAATTTGACTAATGGTCTTTTTGACTAGTCGAATCATGGGCTATTTGATTAGTCAAATCGGCCAACAAAATTTTTGGGAAGCAATGTTTTTGGGTCTAATTTTTAATTTAAAAAATTTGTACCCGTACTTTTTAATTAAATGTAAGTGGGTCATAAAATAAATTCATAGGTGAATGTTAACTACCCACCTAGCTCGTGGTGGGTAGCCACACATTCCATAGCCTAGGGTTGTACACCATCTTCACATATTCCCCTAGGCAATAGGAGTTGAACTATCGACCTCTTTGGCCACATGTACTTACCAAGTCTTTAACCAACTCACCACACCTTTATGTTGTGATAAGTTTTTTGAAACTTTGATATTAACATGTTCCATTTCAAATCTTTTTCAACATTCAAACTTCGAAATGCATTTTTTTTTTTATGTCTATACAAATGAAACAAATACATACTAATTAGTATGTAATGGTTAAAAATTGTGTAATAGCTAAGTGATATATGCTACCTAATTAATAAACCTACTTAGTTACCTAAATAATAGTTAATAGCTAGTCAATAAACCTAAATATAATTCTAGTTGCCTAGTAAATTAGTAGGACGTAGTTAGGGAGGTAGGTATAAGTAGGTAGGTATAAGTTGGTACGTAATGGACCTAGGGTAAGAAAATAGGTTTAGGTGGGTAGGTGGGTAGGTAGTAGGTTGGCTAGTTAATTGTTTGAGGTAGGTATGTAAGTAAAATAAATAGGTATGTTTTAATTAAGTAGGGTATGGCAAGTAGGTAGGTAAATAGGTAGGGAAAATAAATAGGTATAGGTGGGTAGGTATGTAGGTAGGTATGTAAATAGGTTGCTAGGGTATGTATGTAGGTAGGTAGGGAGTTAAGGAGGTTGTTAAGGTAACACTAAAAGAAATTTTGTCCTTTGTAATTAAGAAATTTATGACTACAAGTCCTAAATGACTATATGTATGACTTCGGATCCTATGTGTAAAAAATTATAGTCATACATTAGTGGGGCATGTGACTAATAGATGATGAAATGGTAACAAGATGGGGGATGTTAGTTTTCATCATTTTTATTTCATCTATATGGCATTGATGACTGATGACAAAGTGACATGGATGTTCGATTGTCATTACAATGATAAAAAAAAAATTTATAAGTCATTTGATATGAACATAAACAACCCTTCCGCCACCCCCCACCTACCTATGTACCTACTTATTTGCCTACCCACCCATCTATCGACCTAGCTATTTGTTACCCACCAAATCACCTACCTATCACATACCTACCTACCACATACCCACAAACTGACCCATCCACCACCTACCTACCCACCTACCTACCTACCTATTACCCACTTACATATTCACCCACCTACCTACCTACCTACCTACTACCCACTTATTTACCCACCAACCCACCTACCTACCTACTACCCACTTATTTACCCACCAACCCACCCACCTACCTACTACCCACTTACCTACCCATCAACCCACCCATTTACATACCTTTTACCCACTTACCCATCCACCTACCAACATATCTATCTACTTCCTACCCTCCCACCTACCCACCCACACATGACCCACCTATTTACCTACCTACTTCCTACCTATCATCCTGTCGCTTGCTACCTACCTCATAGTCTTGTAGTGATACGAAATAAACATGTCAAATAAAAAACTTGACCAAAATTGGACACCTTTTGATGTTATAATCCATTGGTAAGGACTTGGTTTATCATGTGAAGGTGAAAGGTTCAATTCCTAATATTTGCAACCTATGTGCATTTTTAAGGGGTTAAGGTAGGTAGGTTAGACTAAAATAGTTACATAGGTAGGTTACATAGGTTACATAAATCAAGTTAAGCAGGTTAAGCTACTACCTACCTGCTTACCTGTTTTGACCTACTTAAACTTATTACCTACCTACCTATAAAAATATTTTGTGTCTATTGATCATATTTTTATCATTCATTGTATGACACCTCAACATTATATATGGTTTGTATTCTATGACTTGTTATTAATGAATATAAGATGAAAAGTGCCATGTCAAACATTAAATAATTATTTGTCCTTTATTATTCGTTCGTTACAACTAAAGGTTTATAAGTCATATATGTTTAGTATGACCACAAAACCAATAATATATGGATAAATTTAAAATTTTCATCTACTATAACTAAGTAGGTAGGTAAATAGGTAGGTGATCAATTATTTGTAAATGTAAGTATGTAAGTAAGGTAAATAGATATGTTTTAAATAAGGTAAGGTGAGTGGGTAGGTAAGTAAATAGGTATATGTGGGTAGGTATGTAGGTAAGGTCCACTACTACGAAATGCGTTCTAGTTCACTTTAGGTTTCATTAAATTTTGGGTGAATTTGGACATTTTTACCTAGTGAAATTGTTTAACCCCTTAGTGAACAAGGACCAATTGCTACGGACAATAAATTGTTTCACTAGTACCTAATGAAACAAGGTTACTCTCAAGTGAAATACAAATTTACCAAACCATTCACTTGTTAATTAATTAATTAACCAGCATGAAAATCAATAAAATTTAATTATTTAATATATAACATTATTGATAAATTCATGATATTTTAAACTTATGATTTATTGGCACGTGTCATTACTTAGGCTAAGTTAAAAACCTAAATTAAGTAAGTAGGTCATGTTTTCAACCTAGGCACCTATTCTAAGAATTTAATAAAAGAATATTTGGTCAACATACCATTGTTGACCACACACAACACCACTCATGAGGTTTGATCCCTTAACCTTTGGAATGGAAGCAAACACCCTTACCATCAAGCCACCCCACTTGTTGTGATAATATGTTACATTACATTCTATTTATGAAATACTTCATTTTAAACATTACAAAAACATAAATTTTGAAAATTCATATCTTATCGAAATTTTGTTCAAATGAAATGACTTGAGTTTTTTTTTAAAAAAAAAATTCAATAATGTACATAATTACATGTATTTCCTTTTGAAAATTTAAAATTATTTGAACAAAAAAAAAATTGAATATCATTATTCAATAACATTTCAATGACCATTTTTTCGAATTTTTTAATATAATAAATGGATTTTTTTTGTTGGTATAATAATATTACCTATGGTAAACTACTTTCAATTATTATATGACTATTTTTCATTAATTTGAATTATCTCACACTACATTATTTATGGCTATTTATGGCTATTATCAATTACTTTTGATTATTTTAGCTTATTTCACCTTAGGCTATTTTTAGCTATTATAATTTTTTTGGGTTATTCTATGTTATTTTTGGCTATTGTAAATTATTTCAATTCAGAGTACTTGCAGCTATTATAAATTACTTTTGGCTATAGAAAGATATTTCATCTTATGTTATTATTGGCAATTTTAGGTTATAAGAGGATATTTCACCTTAAGTTATTTTTGTCTATTATAAATTATTTCACCATATATTAGCAATCTTAAACAATTTTAATATATGGTTATTGGTGGTTATTCTATTAATGGCCATTAGTAGTTATTCTATTGGTGGTTATTGGTGGTTATTCTATTGGTGGCTATTAGTGGTTATTCTATTAGTGGCCATTGGTGATTATTCTATTAGTGGCTATTGGTGATTATTCTATTAGTGGCTATTGGTGATTATTCTATTGGTGGCTATTGGTGGTTATTCTATTAGTGGCTATTGGTTGTTATTATATTAATGGTTATTGGTTGTTATTATATTAATGGCTATTGGTTGTTATTCTATTAATGGTTATTGATGATATTCTATTGGTGGATATTGGTGGTTATTAATGGTTATTAATGGTTATTGTATTAGTGGTTATTAGTGAATATTTTATTATGGATATTGGTGGTTGTTAATGTTATTATATTAATGGTTATTGGTGGTTATTATATTAATGGTTATTGGTGGTTATTATATTAATGGCTATTGGTGCCTATTTTATTAATGGTTATTGATGGTTATTTTATTAATGGTTATTCATGGCTATTATATTATAAGTTATTATTGGTTATTATATGTTATATGACAACTATTGGTGATTATTGTATTATAAATTATTGTTGGATATTATATGTTATAATATCATAGGCTATTGGCGGTTATTATATTGTAGAGTATTTAAAATTATTTTTCATAGGTTATTATATTCTATTATAAGTTATTTTTACCTTAGGTCATTATATTATATTATATATTATTTTAAGTTATTATAGTTAAACTAAAATAATTTATAATAACATAAATTAGAATGACCTTGAATAACTTAAAGTATAACTTGAAATAACATATATTAATTTAAAATAAAATAACCTAAGGTATAGCCTAAAGTTAATTGAATAATTTAATTTAAATAACTTAAAAACTTATAATAAACTAATTAAATACCTTAAGGTAAAATAACATATAATAGTTTAGGGTACAATAATTTATAATAGCTTATAATAACAAAAAATATAAGTTAGAATAACTAAAGTACTTAAAAATAATATAGGGTATATCATAAAGTAGCATAAATAGAATATTTTTAAAAACATAGAAATAAACCTATTTACTATAGTAAATTATGATAGTGAATTATGTTAATGAGTAATGAAACATGATGTTTACATAGTGATATTATAGTGAAATAACTTTCACCAGGGTGAAATTAGTAAAATGCAATGAAATTATTTCATTTTTAAGGTCCCATAGTGATTTAGGGTAGTAAATTGCACCCCACTTTTGTAGTAATGGTAAGTAAATAGGTATATGTGGGTAGTATGAAAGTAAGGTAAATATGTATGTTTTATGTGAGTTGGTAAGGTGAATGGGTAGGTAAATAGGTAGGTAGATTGATAGGGTAGGTATATTTGACATATTTATTTAGCTTAGAATTAGGCTAAGCTTGACTACTTAACTTAAACTATTAAGTTAAATAAGTAATAAGTACCTAAGTTTTATAATAGACTACAAATTATGTTAGGTAGGTAACTTAGGCCTAATTAATAAAATAATAAGCCAGTTATAATAGGTTAGTTAATTATGTATGTTAAGTATGTAGGTAGCCTTGACTTAGGTTTATCTAACTAATGTCAAATTAGTATGTTCAATTTGATTAAGGCATGGTCATTTTGATTGACCTTTTTCTTTTGTTTGTCCCTTTTGATTAGATGAATGATTGACGCCTAGTTAAAAATGTCACTTTAGTCAAATGTACTAGTAAAAAGTAACACATGTCTTTCATGCCCCATCCCACTAGTCAAAATGGACATCACTTTTGGTCAAAACAAACACTTTGGTCAAGTTGGACCTCCTAAAAGGTCATGATTTGTAATAGTGACGACAAAACATAAAGAAAGCCAATACACTTTGAAAACAAACATGCATAGACTATTTTTCACACAAAAAATGAAACATTGCAAAATGTTCAACTTTCATCTTCAAACTAACGAAGGCAAAAACATGATAAAACAATGCATATGTTGACAATATATGTTTAGGTGGGGAAAAAAAATTTGATTGTTGAAGGCATTCATTTTTAAAAATTTAATGGAATATAAGAGTTGGTGTTAATGAATGGATAGTTATGAATCCTAAAACAAATGGAGCATCAAAATGATTGAAAAACTTGTTTGGATCATGGGTGTAACTATTTGTCAATTCACAACATTTTTTTGGGGATTGTAAGAAAGGTTGCCATACAATGAAAGGTGGAAAAGGATAGATTTATTTTCATATAAAAAAAACATTTAAGTAAATAAGGAAAGGAAAAGATGATTATATAAATTAGGAACTAATGGACCCTTAGGGTTTATACATGAAATTTTAATGCAACGAAGGTGAATAAACATATTAAAAATTAAGGGATTGTGGCCTTCAATTTCATAAGAAATTAAGATTGAATAAATAAGGAAATGTGGAAAAAAATGGTTATATGAAGTATAATTATTGGTGGACCTTTGGGATTTTAAAAATGAGTTGGTATACAAAGAGGGAAAATAAATGAATTTAGAAATTAAAGGATTCAATAATACAATTTATTAGGTGTAGTTCACTTGTAACACAAAAATAGGTCACCACACAGTGTGAACACACCAGGGCCTTGAGATTTGCTTAGTGTATAATTAGCCATCCTGATTTTTGGCGGTGGATAACTCTCCATGACGGCTGCATGGATGTGCATGGGAAGATCTATGTTTGGGGTATGAGAGGTTGTACAGGAATGAAGGCGGCGCGAATGATGAGGAGGCATGGAACTGCATTGATGAGACGAAAATGGCTGAGGAGGACGAGGCTTGAGAGAGAAGCTAGGTAAAAAAGGAACGGAAGCGGTAGGGTGTGACGGATTCGGAGGAAGAGAAGAAGCTCGGTGGTTGCGGAGAGGAGGCGCATTCTTTTGATAGATTGTGGGAAATTGGGAATACTAAGAAAGGAGTGAGAGCGTATTTCTTTAGGACTGTTGTTTTTGGTCAGATTTTCTCGAGGAACAGGCAGTAGTGAAAAAGGCTGGTGTTTTCAAAGTATCTGTGAGAATGAGTATGTAGAGCTTCATTTTTGGTGAAGACTTGGCTGGTTGGTAGAGTTTTCCGCTGCGCCATCAACTTGGCCAAGCAGACGATGATGTGCATATGTAGGGCAAGACCTCAATCAATGTCTGAACTTTCATAAATATCCTCAAGTCAAGCAGCTTGTGCTTTTCCTGGCTTATCTTGTAAATATGAGATGTGAGTTATGGGTTCATAACATTCTGGATTGCCGATCTGTGTGTGTTGAATGTTGTGTTGGTTATTGATGAGAGAATGCAGGAATGCTCAGAGACTAGGCATTGAGAGAAATGTATCTGTGATTGTGTTCTGTCCAAAAGCTTGGGAGTTCCAACAGTCCCTTGAACCCTTTTTAGTTAGGTCAGGGCGTGGTTCATTTCTTGCGCCCTCTTCTTTTTGGTTACACACTTGCCTAAATCACTATGGGATTTTTAAAATGAAATAGGTTCATTACACTTGAATGATTTCACATCAGTTAAAGTTATTTCATTATAAGGTCATAATGTAAACATTATGTTTCACTATTAGTTGACATAATTCATTATTATAATTTACTATGATAAATAGGTTTATTTTTATATTGTTATTTTAAATACCCTAAATTACTTTAGGTTATACCCTATGTTATTTTAAGTTACTTTAAGTTATTTAAGTTACATCATACCAATATGCATCTAAGTTCATTTTGTGTTTCATTAAATTTTGAATGAAATTAAACAAATTTAACATGATGAAAATGGCCAACCCCTTAATAAATGGGGAATAATTACTATGGACAAATGAATTTGTTAACTAATTGAATTCACCAATAATTAATCAAATTCACTAATAGTTAAATCATCAATAATTAATTCCAAACATAAACTAACCACCTAGGAACTTTCATTAGGATACTTAGCTTAAATTAAAAATGTAATTCACCTAAACATGTAACCCATTTTTTTTGTCATCACATATCATTATGCACATTCTTTTTTACCTTAAAATATATTTGTTAATTCTTGATAATTTTTAAATATTTTACCATAGGTTATTATAAAATATTTTATTGTAAAATATTCTATATTTATTTTAGGTTATTTTATCATATGCTATTATTGGTTATTCTAGGTTATTTTATCATATGCTATTATTGGTTATTCTAGGTTATTTTATCATAAGCTATTATTGGTTATTTTATCATAGGATATTATTAATTATTCTGAGTTATTTTATCATAGTCTATTTTTGGTTTTTTTTAATTACCTTACCATAGGCTATTTCTTGTTATTTTATTACAGGCTATTGTTTGTTATTCTAGGTTATTTTTACCATATACTAATTTTGATTATTTTATTGTAAATTATTATTGGTTATTTTTCTTAAACTATTATTCATTATTATATGTTATTTCTAGCTATATTGGTTATTTTATTATAATATTATTGGTCATACTTGGTTTTTTTATCGTAAATTATTCTTGGTTATCAAGGTTATTATACTACAAAGGATTATAAAGTGGAATAACTTAAGGTAGAATAATCTAAAATAACCAATAATAACCTTGATAAAACAACCTAAAATAACAAAAATGGCCTATGGTTGAATAACCAATAATAATTTAAAATAATGAATAGCCCACAATAAAATAACCTAAATAACCTATGATAAATAACTTAAAATAACCAATAATAACCTATGATAAAATAACTTAGAATAACCAATAATAACATACTATATAATAGCCAAAAATAACCTATGGTAAAAAATTTAGAAAATCCAATAATAGCCTATGATATAATAACCAAAAATAGCTTATGAATAACCTAGAATAAAGATGAATGAAACGGACCACATGTAGGTTGGAACTTCTTTAAGAAGTTTTTTTGAGCTAAATGCTTAATGGATGTAAATAGAGGTAGAATCCCACAATGTTATTTTTAATCTATTCAACACTAGTTTTGGGTAGGGTGAAAGCATGAATAGGGGGACTATTTGGATTGTCACACTTGTAATAATTTTGGATTATGTACAAATGTAAAATTTAAAGCCATATTCAAAATTAACATTATGAATTTTTTAATTATCCATGTTGTCATAAACTTTAATGGGAGTCATCATAAAAGTTTTGGATGAATTCTAACAAGATTGTGGATTCACAATGGACTTTTGAAATGAAAACACTACATTTGTCACATAGAGAAAATGAAAAATGTGGACTCAAAAAAATGTCAAAGTAGTGTCAAAATAAAAAAATAAAAATAAAGCATCATCAAATGAAAACTTTATTAATGAAGTGCATTGAAACTTTCCTAATATATATGTTTTTTATTTTTAAAAAATTTAAATGACGTGATTATTATAAATTTTATCATTGAAAGTCTATTTCACATTAAATTTTTTATTCTTTTGCATGAATTTTTTAATTAATCACATGTTTAAGGATATTCATAGGTTGGCTTATTAATATTTTTGATTAAAAACATAGTGGATAATTATAGGATTTAAGGTTTGACAATTGTTAAAACTGCAAAAAAATCACTAATGTTAAATTATGGACTTTCAAATGCCACTTTTGATACACCTAATGATGTTTTTACCTGGTAAATATTTTTGTCGTAATTTTTTTATATTATTATCATGTTTTTGTAATAAAATCTTCCTACATTCACATTAGGGTTGTCATGGCATTCATGTGTTTGTCACGACACAATGGACACATTTGGATGTAGGCACACCCCTACATCACATCATTATAAAGTCAACCTAGGTCAACCTAAGGTCAACCTAAGTGAAAGGGACTTTTGGGTTGTTTGAACCAAGTTTATGGGTGACCAAAACTAGGCCTATTTTAGTCACTATAAAGGTTTGACAATAGAAAATTTTTGGCCACTAATCATGTAGCGACTCAATTTTTTTCAATTGCCACACATCTCTAGATCTAGGTCATTTTATTGATGGTGGGTTGACCTCCACCATTGATTTAGCAACGAAATTTGTTTTGGTGATGGAATTTAGTCTGCCTAGTAATAAAATGTAAACCTTGCATGTCAATACTCACTTTCTTCTTTGAAGTGTGTGGTCCTTGTGTTGTTTAACACCAACCATTGCCATATACCTTGGGAAGGGGGTGTAAAACCTTTATGCACGTTTGAATTTCAGATCATCATATTGCATTTGTAATTGGTGTTAAATTTCAATTGTAACCCTAAAGGTGTACTCTAATCTGGGTAACATTATCCCCCTTTGAAATCTACATTTCGTCCTCCAAATGTTAGCTCAAAGTTGTGGGTTAAATTAACCTTCTATAACCAATTGACTCATTATTTCCTTGACAAGTTTAGCACCTACTTCCTCCATAGGTTTAGCTTGGTTCAAAATTTGAAGACCGGTTGGTGTTGTAGCCTTCTATCATTCAAGTGAGTCTTCAAAGGTCACTATGGGTGTTGTGAATACCTTTGAGGCATGTGGGGTACTTGAGATTAAAGTAACCTCCTAACCTATACCTATCCGGTGTGGGGTTAGAGGTACATTAGTAGATAAGAATTCTAAAAACTTTAATCTACTATCTAATATGGTGAATGAAGGATTAACATGTTCAACTTGTTCCTTATCAAATCTTTCACTATCTTCCACATGTTTACTAACAACAATGGTCATTGGAACAAGTATAGTAAAAGTTTGAATAGGTAAGGTATGACTTCTAAACTTATTCCACCTCTTAGTGGATTAACTGGTTTGGTAATAGGTTGTACCATAGATGGCATTGCTAGAACTCTACTACTGGTTCAAATTTCCACATATACAAAACTTGGAGGTTTGTATTTGAAGTCAGGGAAAGCAGTTTGGTAGGCATATAACTCAAGTTGATAACTTTGTTCATGAGAACGAACTAACTCCATATTGTCTTGAATCTATTCTTTTGTGAATTCATGAATAATTTGCTACCACTCCTTCCATTTGGGCTTTCTTTTTGCAAAAGCTTGGTTCTACATTTTGAATAGTGTATTGTGCAACAATAACTCCTCAAACTCCTTTAACTTGTTCATTCTAACAAATAGAATGGGACTAAGTTTGTTCAATTGTACTTTGGATGTTTCATATTGACCCTTCTAGCCTTGGATTTGAGTAGTTAAACTTTGTTTTTCCTTGTCAAATTCTATGTGGGTAGCTACATATTACTCTCTGAGATCTTGACAAGTTTGCTCCAAACCAATTATGATACCTTGTTGTTCCAAATTAGACTCTTCCATTTTGGCATAATCTAGTGTCATTCGTTCCAAATCAACTTGGAGATGATTCAAATCATTGTGGGTCTTCTAATTGAGTTGATTAAGTTTGACATATTCCTGTTGCAAGTTTTTAATTTTCCTAGCAGCATGTTTTGCTTCTTTCAACTTATTGGACAAGTTTTAGTTTTCATGTTGGACCTTATTCAATTGTCCTTTGATTGTGACCAATTCTTGGTCACAGTTCTTAAAAGTTTTTTGCACTATTTTTAATTATCAGCTATAGGTTTGCAAGTGGTTATGGGTCTCAGATAGGTTTTCTTTGATTTGTTCAAATTTAACTCTAAGGTTTGAAAGTTCTTATAATGTCCCTAACTAGGTTATGGCATTTTGAGCAACTTGCTCTAAAAACATGTTAATTTGTTTTAAAGTTTCTATGGAATGACCAGAAACTTGAACAGGTTGAAATCTAGAAAATTATGTTTTTTTTATTGTTAAAAGAAAAACCCCATTTTGTGATTTGTCTTAGTTGATTAAAAATGTCTTTTGCGACTATTTTTAATCTACTAATGTATTTATACATGTTCAACTAAAGGTTGAACATGTTGGGATGATTCTATAGTTATATCTACATGTTTTGTAATGGAAACTATAGGTTCAACAAACACAATAGGTTCAACTTGGATGTTCTCAATTACCTGATCTAGGTTGGGTCTAGGTTCTTCCCTAATGCTGCTTTGCATAATTGTTGCATCAAGTTTTTCTCCACCTCCACTTCCAATCTCATTTGAACATGTTCGCTCCTCATCTTTTTTAGAATCAACAACATGTGATCAAAAAGTAGTCCTAAACTTCTTTCTTGGTGGTGAGATAGGTTCTAAGTTTATGTCCTTTAGTGTACGCGATTGTGTGCACATTTTTAGTCGATGAGACTAATGTGTTGTTAAAGGCCATCACAGTGGTTGAATGTGCTGGTTTTTTCTCCTTCAAGAACTGCTCCTTTGTAATAGGTTCAAGTGAAACTTGTCATCTTTTCATTGTACTTTTTATTATTCAGTTGAAATCCCGAACTACCAGCCCCTATTTGACGTGACGCTATGATTGTGATTAATTTCGATGATCCTTCAGTGTGGGTTTAGGCATGTGAACATTGGGTTGCTTTGTTCAAGCAAATGATGCCTATGGCTATGGAAAATTTGGCAATTGTTCAACACCGAGATACTTTTTAGTATGCCACAATTCATGGAGGAGGTTATCACCTTGGGTTCGTAGGTTCAAGGTAGGGGATTATGTTTACTTGTAGTAGACAACACCCACCACATTGGATGTGATTATAGATTGTGTGATTTTGCATGTTCAGAAGGTCCTACCTTCCAGAGTATTGAACAAGATGGTTAAACATGGAAGGACCATGTGTGTAATTGTGCACCATATCATCTTCCCAATGTGGATGGCCAGATTGACCCATCCTTAGCCATTATACCTATTGGTTTACGATGTATGTCGTGTGGGTAGTCCATAAGAGTTGCCATTATGTTGGTTTGTGATTAATGTTTAAGAGGATGGTGTATGGCATGTTTGACACCACCCTTGGACCAAGTACCGATTGGCAAATGGTTTTGCCTTTAGTGCACCCAATAGATGTGGTTCCCATAATTACATAGTAGGACTACTCTAAAAAATTTCCCCAAGATGTCTCAACTTTGATTAAGCATTTACAGGATTCCATTTACGCAATTAACGTGGGGCTCACATTTGCACCTAGCCTAATGATCCTTATACCTTGGAACTGAAGGATTCACCTTGGTGGATTCCTGGTGATAGTTTTATAATGTTATCTAGCTTTAAAGGACCTCAACCCTAGATAGGGGGGCGGTTTGGATGTGGTGTACCAATTAGGGTATTTTTCTGTTATGTGTTGTGAATATGGTGATAGTGATAGTTGTGGGCACTAACCTTGGAACACACAACAATTGTTAAGAATTTTACTATAATTATAGATTTTTATCTTAATTATTATAGGGAATTGGGGGTAAATAAGTCTGGAACCATTTCTGGTGTGAATGGGATTCTAGCTTTTTGGTGTTCAAGATAAGTGGGATGATGTATGATTAAAATCCAATTTTTTGGATTTTGAAACACACCATAGTTTTATGATGTTCCATTGTGTCTTTATGTTGTTGTTATGCGAGGAGTGTGTTGAGGTTTTTGTTGGTACTTAGATTCTTGTGTTCTGCAGGTGACTAAAACTTTGGTTTGGATGTGGTGTACTAGTCAAGGTATTTTTATGTTACGGTTATGAGTATGGTGACAACAATAGTTGTAGGTGTCGACCTTGGAACGCATGATAGATTAAGGTGAAGTTAGGCATTTGTAAGAGGTGATGCCATCATTGTATAGGTTTACAAAAGAACAAGATGCCACCAACATAAAAAAATAAAACGTTGGCGTAGTTCCCTAGAATTATTTTTTGTTTACAATGAGTCATAAACTTCAAATTCCCCTCAATGAATGGCCAAACAACATGCCACAATTTTGAAATCTAAAGCATATTCGGTGGGCAAGTTAGCAAATGTCATATGGGGTGATGATTAGGATGCAAAATATTTTGTGGACAATTCAACTAAGATGTCATTTGGGAAACTGATCCATGACATGTATGATTCAAATCCAGAGGCACGAAAAACTATTCAACATGTTGTGTGCACATTGATGGGGCCTACATACAATTGGATTGCACTTAAAAAGTGTTATTGAAGAGCCATTAAATAGTTTATAATTATTAGATATGGAATATGGTGTAGTTTGCATGATTTTTCAAAAATGACATGTTTTGGACTTGTAGATTTTATGAAACCCAATTTCATAAGCGAATCATGTTGTCATGTGTAATCAAATTTGAGATTTGTGAATCCATCTTCTTTACACATTTGAATTATGGATATTGGACTTATCATTGATAATTTGTTCCAATAAATGGTCTCATAATTGATAAACATTAAATAATAATAATAATCAATAAAAATTCATTTAAAACAAAATTTCTTAATGCAAACTTTACAAAGCATTCATTTTGTATACTTTTGTTTTGGCATTGCCTACCAAGGCAAATATATTGTGTTTACATTCATTATGGAGTATAGTAGCTTATAGGATTTTGGCCCCCATGTAGTAGGTTTATTTTTATATGAAGATTTTTGAAAGATGATATTATGGCTTGTGTGAAACTTGGGATTGGATTAGTGATAGAGTTGTGATATTTTAAAGGATTTTGGTTTCTTTTAGAGGATTTTTTGTAAAGATCATATTTTTGCATGGTAAAATATTGGAATTTCCATAATTTTCTTTTGCCTTAAAATATTTTTTCATGTAAATGGTAAAGCCATAGTGACACATTAAAAAAATGGCAACTAAAAATTTTCGGTCACCATATGATTGGTGATTAAAATCCATTTTTGATTGCTAATCATAACAAAGGGAACCTTAATGTGACCAAGGATTTTCTTGCATTTGTCTTGATGGATGCATCAGGATGGATGCCAACATGACGCCCAATGCAAAATGGGCACATCACATTGATTTTAACAACCATGATTCACATTGTACACATATTGTGTTTTTCTTTTTGATTTTGTTATTTTGTGACTCATATTTCAAATTAAACCTGCTTTCGTTCATATGGTTTGGAAATCTTATTGTTTAGTTTTTTCCATGCCAATGACATAGACTTGCTCACTAGGTTTAGTTTAGGTTTAATCATCATGTTTAACCACTAGGTTTAACTTATATTTATCCATTATGTTTAACCACTAGGTTTAACCTTAAATTTAGACACTATGTGTAACCAAGGTTTAATCATTATGTTTAACTACTAGATTTAATCATCAAGTTTTAGCCTAAATTTGGCCATTATTTTTAGCCAAGGCTTAGGCATTATGTTTAAATAGTAGATTTAACCAAGGTTTAATAATTATGTTTAGCCACTAAATTTAACCAAAGTTTAAACATGAATTTTAGCCATTAAGTTTATCAACTAGGTTTAACCATTATGTTTAGCCAAGGTTTAGTCATAATTAACCATTAGGTTTAGCTAATATGTTTAGCCACTACATTAAACCACTAAGTTTAACCATTTGATTTAGCCATTATTTAGCCTAATTTTAATCACTAGTTATCACCTAGGCTTAACCAATGTTTAACCATTACATTAAATTATTAAGTTTAGGCACTTGATTTAGCCATTATGTTTAACTTATTTTTAAATACTAGTTGTCATTTAAGTTTAATCATTATGTTTATTGATGTGAAACAAACATGTGAAGTGAAAAACTTAACAAAGGTTGAAAACCTTTGATGGTGTAGTCCATTGGTAAGGACTTGGTTTATCATTGTGAAAGTTTGGGGTTCAATTTCTTATACTTGCAACCTATGTAAATGCTTAAAGGGTTAAGGTAGATAGGTTAGATTAAAGTAGTTTGGTGAGGTGAGGTGAGGTTAGGTTAGGTAGGGTAAGCTAGTGAGTTAAATTAAGTTAGGTTTTTTATTAGAAAACTTAGTAAAAAAAACCATGAATTGTAGTAGCGATTTGTAGCCACCAATATGTATTTGTTCCTTGTGAATTGTCTAGCTAGTTTGATTGGCCTAACAAAATCATCCACATTACATGAATGGTTTTTCAAGAAGTGTAATCACTAATTTTACTAGACTTTGCATTCTAAGTCTTGTAATATTATGGCAAATATCGCAATATTTGCAAAAATTATTTGCATCCTTGAATAATGTTGGCCATTAATGTCTTGCATTAAGGATATTCTTTGTTGTTATATCTACTACAAAATGACCTTTTGCAACCCCCTCATGAAATTCTCAAAAACTAACTTCTGCTTTTTTTGCACACACTTGTGGAGTTTGTTGTCTTGACTTAATCAATAAAATACTCCATCTTTCAATGTGAATAATTTATTTTTTTTAGCCAAATTTTTGTTTTTAAGTTATACTTAATGTCTTTAACATGCGTTCTGTCTATAGAAATTCCTTGATATCTTTTAGCCACATTGGTTGCATTTGGAACAACATTGCATTAGTTGTTTGACCATGTACTCCCATGGGTTTTTTGAAATTTGGTAGTTTGAACAATGCATTTGCTACCAAATGGGTATGTTATGACTTATACACCATAGTAAACTCATATTCTCAAAAAAGCTACAACCATATTTTATAATTCTCCCTAAGACCTATGGTTCTTAAACTAAATTCACCAATGCCATGTGATCTACATAAAATACAAATTTGTTGCCTAGGAGATAGTGTTTAAACTTGTGCAATGCAAACACCATAATTAATGCTTCAAGTCTTTTACTATTATAATTTCCTTTTCTACACAGTTTAGTAATTTGGATGCATATACTATAGGTTGATCATGTTTCCTTGTAACATCTTGAGCTTTTATAACACCTATTATTAATAATGAAACATATGTGTGAAAATGAAATTCTACTTGCAAGTTTGGGGTATTAAAATAAGTGCTTCTATGTACCTTTGCTTCATAAGTTCCCAAGGTGTTTGACACTCTATAGATTAGTACATAATGAGTTCAAATCCATTAATGAATTCATTAGGTTTTGTAATGAATTACGTGAATTTTGGTCCTAATGAATTCCTCAATTGTTTAGTGATCGGCAATGAGTTGATACAAACAAGTAAATTCATTAACATATTGACAACTATGAATTCTTTGAATTTTTGAATTATTTAATCAACATCATTTTAATTTTTTTCAACTTTTTCAGAAATTAAAAGTTCAAGAAAATTCAAACCTATTTACCTAGGTAGGTAGAAAACTAGCACCTACCTACTTGTGTAGGTAGGCAAGTAAGTAGGGAAAAAAAAATGCAGTTGGAATGAATAACCAAAAGATTACTTCATTTATTTTACAATTTCCATTTGAGGTCAAACATTTCTATAATCATCCCAAATTGGCATACATATTTATATGTTGCAAGTCAAGAGGGTACATGTTCTTTATATAACTTATTAAATGAGATTCAAAGAAAATTCATTTAAAGAAATAAAAATTTATTACAAATTTTACATAATTTTCATATTATATTCATTTTATTCACAATTTTTATTATTAATATAGTATAAAATAAATAAATATTGTCATATATCATATAAAAGTGATCTTATATGATAAAAACATTGGAAAAAAAAAGTTATTTACATGGATGAATATTATGTTTCACATTTTTTTTAGATGAAGCCCACAATAAAATATTATTTAGTTAAAATAATTATATATATTATGTATTTTATATCTTATCCATATGATATATGTATATTTTTATGTTAAAAGATATTGGATTTTGATTTTGTTTCATTATAAACAATTGTAGCATTTTTAAAAATAAAGAGAGAAAAATATAATTGTATTTAAATAATTTATATTTTAAAATTTAAATTGATAATATTTTTACAAAAACTAACAGTAAGTTACATCATTAATTGATATAACCAATACATTGAAATACATTTATATATATATATATATATATATACATTAATTTTCAATATTAAAAATTTAGGTAGATTATATTATTATAAATAATAATTTTAATTAATAATATAAACTAGTAGAGTAATAAGTTTATTATTATTTATTTATCGTAATTAATTAATTAATTAATCAATCCATAAATAAAGTAGAGTATGTTACAAAGTTTTATTTTAATTATATATTATCTATATAATTATTATTAAATATAATTTAATAATAATATAATTTATTCTATTTAAATAAAATATTTAAAATATTCCAATTAATTAATATTAACTATTAGTAAAATTAAAAATTAAAAATGAACATGTTCCATTTTTTTAATTTGAATTTTATTGTAGTTCATTTGGTTTCAAAATATTGGAATATTTTAATCAATTATAAATTATTTATATGATAAAAATACGTATATATTTTATAAATTATTACTTAACATAGATTAATTTTTACATTGTATTACATTATGTTAGTCAAATACATTTATGTGTATAGCAATAAATGTAATCACTCAAATAAGTATAATATTTTTCATTATATTGTAATATGTTATTTATAATATATTATATTGCATATCATATATTTATATTAAAAATATATCAACACATATGATTAAGGTTGAATTTTCATCTTTTTGTTTCTGAAAAATGCCATTGTCATTGTATCAGCTAGGAACATTTTCATGAATTGGTTTTAATATTCTTCAAAAGCCCTATTGACTATTATCTAGTAAGTTGGTCCATTTTTTGTTTCAAAAGGCATAACTACCCATGTGAATGTCCCCCAATCTCTCACAAAGATTATTTTGTATTTATCTTTTGGTGGTATAGATATTTAGTGATAGCCAAAATATCCATCTAAAAATGAATGAGCATCATGGCCTACAACTATATTTAGTATATCAGTTATAAAGGGCAAAGGGTATGAACCCCTCTTTGTGATTACATTAAATTTTTGAAGTTTACACAAATTTGGATTTTCCCATTTTTTTTAATATTACTACAATTGGAAATAACTATGGTGTTTCTTTCACAATTTGAATGAATCTAATTGCAAACAACTTGTTGACATGTTGTTTAACTAATAACACATGATAGTGAAGGTTCATCATGTATTTGGCTTCATGTGCTAGTGGAATAAAGGTATTTAATTCCATTTTGTGCTAAGCCAATTCTAGTGGTGTTCCTCTTTGGTCTTTGTACATCCAAGTGAATATGTTTTTGTATTCCTTTAACAATTGCTCCAACGACTACATTTTAGCCTACTCCAAATGTGCATTAATTAGCTTAACATGTTGAAGATTTTCCTCTATTCCCAAATTGAACTTAATCAATTGTTGTTATTTAATTAATGTTTAATGAACAATCTATAATTCTTATACTTTCACCTTTGTAGGTGTTCATCAATTTGTACATTGCTTAGTCTATGATCATAATAGGTTTCAAGATACACTTTGTCTTTCAAAGTAACTATAGGTTCATGTGACACTCCTATTCTTGACACCACATTATTGTTTTATATTACTTCTAGTACTAAATTTGTTTTTGTTGTCTTTTTGGTTTCTTCTCTTTAGTTGCACTAATTGAAGAACATTTAAATATTCCTATAAGTAAACAATAGTTCCTATGGAGAATAACTCAGTTTCAAATTCAAACATAACATTATGTTATGCTATTGTAAAAGTCATAACACAACAATACCTCAAGTTGCTTAACATTACTTCCCAAGTGTTCAGTGGCAGCTATGGTTCTAATTGTCCCATTGCTTTGTATAATGACCATATTATTGCTTCAATCATGTGCTACTTGGTATCCTTTAACCATGGTCTATCCAATAACATAGAATAATTAAAATCCGCTATACTGTTTTGTAATATAACAAACGTAGCTACACAAGGAATGTTTTGGATATAGATTTGTAAATCATGGATCAACCCAATTAGTTGTGTGGTAGTTTTATTTAACATCCTTAAATTATGTGGTGCAAGTTTAAATTTAGGTAAACCTTAATTTGGTTCATAATTATTTTGTCATGACGTTCACATTCAATCCATTATCCAATAATACATCCTTTATAATATTCTTTTCGATTTGTATTTGAACGACTATCATATCGTTATTTATAGCTATTATAATTGTGTTATATCAAGTAAAAAGGGAACTACTAATTTTTCTTAATATTACTTTAAAACATATGTAGTGGTTTGTTTAGTTTCAATTACCATAAGTTTTTCTTCAAGTCAAAAGCTATTTTGAATAACTATCCAAGGTTCAAAATATAGCTTATTTCCAACATTTCTCTACCAATATCTTGGAGATTTTCTTCTATAAATATTATTTTATTTTGGGATATAAAATATATTTCCTAGGATTTTGATGTTCTTGTAGGTGTTGCTGAATTTAATATTTTAACCCAACTAATATTCAACTCTATATAGGAGGTATCTCCATAATTGGTTTGTTAACTTGCAACTGTTGTATGGTTTCCACCATGGAATTCTTCATTTTCTTGTCTATTTTTTAATATGTTGCATTTTATTTTTCAATGGTTCTTTGTCCTTGAACTCTTGTGCTTCAAAACTTTGTTCCTAGTAGTTGTTACATGCACATCCACCATATTCATATAGATGCAATGGTGACTTTTACATCAACTACATGTTTCTTTTCAACATTTTGATTGCCTTTGTTTTTAAACATGGTTTGCATTTCATTGAATTTTAGACATGTAGGTAGTTTATGCCTATTCAGTCCACAAATGTGATAGGGGTATGTCAATGGTTTAAGTTGTTTAGACATTGTGCATTAACTTCCATTGAAACCACAATTGGTTTTTCTTTTTTCTTACTTCGACACATTTCCATCTTGTGATTAGTATGATGATAATTAGTATAATACATGATTGGTTTCCCTACTATAGTCAAAGTTGCAATTACCCATGTGGTTTTTGATATTTGAGGTATTGGTATATATGACTTTGTGCTTCAAGTTTTGAAACCTTTTCCTTGCACATCAATGCTAACTCCTTATGCTATTGCAATGTCGACCTCTTCATCTTTATAATTGTAACTTGTGAGTAGGAATGCAACCTAGATCTGAACATTATGGTAAGGAAATTATCAGTATTGGGTATTTATAAATTGTTTACCAATTTCAACAACCATTTTGCATAATACACTTCCACCCACATTGTTGCTTCCTATTTCAAGTTTTTTACCTGCAAGTACACCTATTCATCATTCTACACTATTTAGTTTCATTTGTAAAAAACCTATTCCAAATCTACAATTTTATAGCTCAAAAAATTCTCATGTAGTTTTATACGAATCCAATGTGTTATCTTTGATGTGTGAAATTGAACAAATTTGTTATCACCTCATCTGTCATTTTCCCATTAACTTTAGTGGTAGTTTTGAATACTCTCACATGAACATTTAGATGAAAATATTTTTATATTCAAAATAATTCAATGATCTTCTATAAGGACAAATAGATGGTACTACAAATCTCCTTATTATTGTCGGAGAACCTCTTGGAAGGTCCAATGATTCTACTCCTAGATTTGGTGGTAATGTTGTGGAAGCAAACACCATTATTGTTGGGTTCCTTAAAGTCATCACTATTGGTACTATGTCATCGATATCCATGACCACATGTTTGATTAACACAAAACTAGTAGGTATTGTTCCTTTAACATGTGAATACATCCTATGGGTTGTTGCAATTGGGTTATTTGTAAACATAGGGTGATTACTTTTGTAGAGCTTGAAATTTTTTTGTGGTTCCATGTTGCACTTGAATTTAAATCCATAGTCAAGGGCCTCATAATTAAACATGATCTTTCACCTATGAAACATGCTCCAACTCATTTGGGACATGAGCAAACTCCTTTGTCTCACCATCCAAAACTAACATATTTAAAGATTTCACATTCCACCAACTCTTCAATTTTTTGGTTTGATTTCATTTCATTTATTATGCCCAAAAGAAGGTCAACATTTATAGACTCATCATGTTGTTCAAGTTGAACTTGTTCTAAATTTTGTTTTGGTTTCATCAAATTTGTTTCATTTAGTTCATTTCTATGGCGCATTTTAATTCCTCGTGCTTGTTCATGGAGTTAAATGGTGCTTGTAGTGCTAGCAACATTGGTGGACATCCTAGTGTTTGTTAAGCTAGAAATGAGGATGCATGTTTTAACTATATAACCTTGTGCATATGAAGCATTACTTCTAGGGAAGACTAGTTATAAAATTTGAATCTTGAGGCACACCCCAATGGACATTTACCAAACCCATGTCTATATCCTCACAATGTTTTAAATATCTTTTGATAGTAAAAAGTGAAGCTTGACTTTGCTTTTCATTTGTTTCCTTCCAAATGTTTTGGAACATTACAACATCTTCACGCACCATGTCCTTTACTACCCTTATTTGTACAAAAGCAAAAAACGACAACATCTTAAATAGATTATTGATTGATGTTGACATGAACCTTTCATACATGACCTTTATTTTTTCATCCCTACTACCTTCTTGAATTTCTTGACTCCCAAATAGTAGATGCCCATATTGTGTTAATATATTTACAGTTTTTTGCCAACCATGATATATTGCCCTATCTTCAACTTTTCAATCAAATCTCAATTAGTTTTTTGAAATGGGCAAACACAACTAACATTCTTATTAAGTGAATGCTAAAAAAAAATCGTTACCAACTTAACTTCTTACAGAACATTCTTGTAAGGTGTGTTTTTTTTATAGTAGGTTAGTTTAAATAATTTTTTCTTCCCAACATAAAAGGACCAAGGGAGTTTAAGCCTATCATTCATAGGAAGCATATGTCATTGGTGACAATATGCCATAAAGGATTTCAATCCCACTTTATAACCTTAATTTTTTATGCATTTTCTATATATCAAACTCTTTGAGCTGTTTAACAACAAAGCCCAACTGTTGAGGTTATCCTAGTGTTCATTATTTGCCTTTATAAACCATTATGATTCAAATGAGATAACAAAAGCCACACTTGCCCCTTGAGGTGATTGTTTTTGGGTGTTTATTTTGGAATATTTTTGGAATATTTTGAACAAAATTCTTGAAGTTTTTCATCACACTATAATGTTATGGTTTACATAATAAATATGCTAAAAATATATCATTTAAAAAAAAACCTTCATTTACAAGTCCTTTTATTATTTAAAAACATTGGTTATAATGTTTTCAAAGTGTTTTTGGGTATTTTTCATTCATTGGATTGATTTCAAACTTTCAAAAAAATAAAAAATAAAAAACCTAATACATTGAAAATAACATTATGTAAAGGTAACTCCATTTGAAGTTTTTAATTTTTTTCCCAAAATGTTAGATACATAAACCAAGCATTAGTTACACTTGTTGTGGTACATGTTAGTGTGACTATACCCATTGTAAATGTTTATGATAATCTAGGATCTCATGGATTGAATTGGCCAATCACTATGAAATGCTTATTTATTAAATGTCCATTTTTTGGGAGGGTGAAAGCACATTATGATGGCCAAAAAAAGTTGACATGATATACTGCAAACTATAAATATAATTTATTTAAATAATTGCAAAACTTGATGAAATACTTAGACATATATTAAATATGAATTTATTGTACCATTTCAATTATAATTCAAAAGTTTGATTCATGTGATTTCACGAAAAACATTTGGACAAGTTTTTCATTCAAACGAATATAAGTGTGTTGAAAAAAAACAATTGATTGAAAAGTTATTTTTATTTGAAAGATGACAAGAATTATGTTAAAGACCTTTGTATCAAAATACATTTATATGTTTATCAAAACATTAAATGAAAAATTTCAAATTACACCCCAAATATACCAAAATATATATTTCCAAGGGTGGTGTTTTTTCCTTCTTTCATTTGTGTTGCAACACCTCTACTCTTTCCAAAGCCACTATAGTCAAAGGACGACTATGCCTTGGTTTAAATATTGCAATTGCCTTCACCCAATAATCCAAAATGTTTCCACCCTTTTAAAATGTATGTGTCTGATGTGTTTCCTAATGGTGGGTAAAACTTGAAGGTTAAAGAATTACTTTAGCATCCATCACTTTCTCATACCTCTCCTTTTGATGCTCATTAATCTTCATCTTTGAATTCTTCTTGCATTTCAATACACACAAATAAACTCATTTATATCCTCTCAACAATGATTTTGACATTCTTGACATAATTGCAACCATTCCTCACAAATGTATGTTTCCTTGAACACAATTTTGTCTATTTTCACTATCAACTCCAATGATTCAACTTGGTGTTCACTCTCCATGTTCGCTCTTGTGTAGCACTAGTATGCCAAAATTGAACTTTTAACCTAAGAAAAATGTAAGACCTTTTCAAGCTCCCTTGTTCACATGCAATATGTGATATCACTTCACGTTCAGAGTGTAAGAAAGGAGGCCCTCAGTTTCTTAAGTTAATCCCATGTGTTCTGCCAATTATATCCTATTTGTTGCCAAGGGTCCCCCATGTTGTTCTCCACTGCTTCACTCTTTATCCCAAATTCTTTGTCCAAAGTCAATACTCTTCTCGGCTATATAATCAGGCCAAATGGAGCAGCCCTGCTATAGTGCTCTTTGTGTAAGGTGAAGCACAATTTTTTCAGCATGATATCAAGCTTTACAAAAACGTAATGCCCACAAGACTTATTTTGAATTGGGAACATAAACACATTGGGGACACCATAAGGAACATTTCATCAATTGCCCATCGACAGAGCCCATCAAATAAATCAAAAAAAGAAAAGAAAAAGAAAGGATGTGCCACAAACACAACTGATTGATTGGAAGACTTTAAATCAACCAAGCGTCATAAATGCAGGAATGGGCAGTGAGAAAAAAAAAGAAGGAATCATGCAGTACTTTTGTACTGCGTGCATTCAGGAACCTCGCCATTATTCACGTTGCAATAATTAGATGACCTGCCTCCAAGGTTCAATCATTTTTTTGTTTGGCAGTTAGCCAATTTGATTGAAACTATGCAGCCTCTCCCAAAGAGAAGGTTCTATTTTCATGCATAGAGTTTCTTCTGTTTGGCCCAGATATATAGGTGAAAGGAGGACAGCCTTTGCCAAAGCATATGGGATAAACGTGAGGTGATATTGGGAACCCTTTGGGAAACATGTCATGAAACATGCCCCCCCCCCTCCCTCAAGAAAATTTTATAAAAAATAAAAACAACAAAGCTTGCATCGAGAGTCAATTGTTCACTGTCCAACTGGAAAGTGAACAGTAAATAGTACACTCTCAACAGCAAACACAACTGGAAAGAACCCTTCTTCCACCCCCCCGCCCCCAAAGAGAAAAACCCTTCAGTCTATGACGCAACTTCCCATTGGTTGCATGGAAATTATACTCCTAAAATTGGCTGTCATTATTTTTGGCCTGGACTAGTAGCACTTCCCAAGGGCATCCTACCTATTAGGACCCTTGGTTGGTTTTAAGGTCTTGCATGATTGATAGAACTGTCACACACGGGAAATAATAGTGTAGTAGACTTCCGGAGTTGACGCGTGAAATCAGGTACGTACTTGAATTGCAGCACTGAACAGTGCGTTAGCAAAACATGCAGCGCAGTTTGTGGGGCCCGGGGGCTTTACCAACCCTTTTAAAAATGTATACCTACTTATACACTTAAGTGGTAGGAGCGAGGACGCCTCTTCTTTGTCCCGGAGGACCATCCCTGAACGATGATCACGGGTAGAGCGGACGGCTGCCCTTCTTCCGTGTGGGATTTGATCGGACGGCCAGCTGTCGTAGTCGGTAATACAAACAAGTGCCAACCGAGGTGATGTCCTCTCGTTTTGAGATGTCGATTTTTATGCCATCTTTTTCCATAGCGCGTAATTTTAGCTGGCGCCCGTGTGCCCCTAGTTTGACTTATTTTACACAACCTGATGTTATTTGTAACAACTTTTTTTTCCTTTTCCTTTTTCTTTCAAGTCTAGCTAGTAGCAGTGTTTGTTTTTAGGATTCTTGACAGTGGCCCTACTGGCTACTCTGTGCTTGAGCTAGAAGCTCAAGTGGCTACACTAATATGTTTGGTTGTTTTTTTACTGGCCATATTGGAAAAAATTAAAGATAGCATATCGACATTTTCCCCTTGGAGGCATGGTGTGTTTGGCTATTTAAAGTTGTAACTATTGTGTGAATAGTGGCTATTTCAATTTTGAAAAGTATGAATTTAAGCGATAGTAGAAAAAATTGTGGAATCATTTGGCAAGTGTTGGAAGATTGGAGTGGTAGAGATTGGCAAAAAAAATCATGGCTATTGACTTAAGCTATTCGCATTACAACTTAGAAGTTAAGGATCAAACATAATTATTTACAAGAGACAAAAACTGAAATCACATGAACATAATATAATGCTAATTTTTTTTTTAACAAATCATGTGAAGGAGTTGAACCCTTGTCCAAGAGGACACTACACCAAACTGCAAATTCTGACCTACAAGCCACGTGAGTTTGATCATAAAAGGAAAACCAAATGGTATCAATAGGAAGGAGAGATTTACCTAGAGCACAATTAATCGACATCATGGAAAACTAAGGTTGTTTTCCAGAAAACATCAAGCCAAGAAACCCCTTCTTTTTTTCTCATCAATCTAAGCCGTTATCACATCATCATAAGGAAAAGTATCAATTGTATAGAATGGTCGTGCAAACATGCACACCACCAAATCTAAATGCTCACAAAGCCGATTTCGTAATCTAGTTTTTATGAACTTTAGAGTTGAGAAAGTTCTCTCATCTTCCACAGATCCCATAATTTAGACCACAACCAACTTTGCCACTTTCATGAACTAGGAAAGTTGAGCACGTAACAATGCATTGGGAAAGAGTTTCTTCCAAAGTCTGGACACTAAATTGACATCCATGGGCTGGTCCATAGCCCTTTGAACATTGGACATCATTGTGATCTTGAAAAAATAAGACTATAGGTCCCAAATGTTCACATAAAGCTAATAGTTGGGATCCAAGTTTGGGATGATCCAAGCTTCTTGGGCTAACTATAAAAACCTTTCAAGATAGCCATATGAAGAAAAAAGGTTTGATCAAATGAAGGTTTTAGCCAATATTGTGGGTAAACCAACCTTAAAGCATCCATCACATCCTGAGCTAAAAATCATTTTTTTAGTTTGTCACCAATTTTGCACATTGTTGATGGTTTGTTGGAAAATAACACAAATCACATGCACATAGACAGATATTTCAAGACAATGGGAATGCATCATGATGGAAGTGCCAGCAATTTAGAAATTCAAGTTTTCCAAACTAGTATGTAAATCATATGCCCATTCATGCACCACTACATCTAATGTCCCATTTTGTACTTTTTGGTACCCATTGAGCACATCACCCATGTAGGCATTGGTTCAGTGTACCAACAATAGAGATCTTCTTGACACAACTTCATCGTAACAATGAAATCACATACAAAACATTATTAGGATTGGGAGAATTTCATCAACTCATTCAGCCCCTCAAGCAAGGGCATGATACAAAAAGCCCAATCATTACCTCCAAATCACAAAACAACTCCAAATTACAACTTGACTAACAATGCCAACATCTTGATGCATTTTCAAAACTAGGGCTTAGTATTTAGATAAAACTCCCTTAGTTAGGAGTAGCATCGAAATCCAATGGGTTTCAATGTTCTTCAAAATCCACTAACTTCTTGTTTCCATAATGTTGACCAATCCAATGAACTCTTGAGTTCTTTTTGGATTGTGTGAAAAATATGCATATAGGTTCTCCAATAAGTTCCATGGACTTTGGACTTTAGAACATTCAAGATTGATGACCTTCTAGTTAGGTAGACCTCAATAATACACAATACAAGGAAAACATTGAACAACATTGCTAGCAACGACAACAAAATCTTTCATCAACTTTGCAACTTACAACTTGCAAGTTGTAAACAATTAAATATAAAGATAGGGTTTAGGATTCTAAACCATGTTTTTTCATTGAAAGCACTCCAAGCAACAAGCTTGAACATTGAAATTTGCAAAATCACAAATAATTTTCCTCACTTTAACACTTGCCACCAAATCTAGAAACATGGTCAACCATTTCACTAGGTCCATCACATTACTAAATTCAACAACTCCCAAGCTTTAGCTTGTTGCTTTATTTTTTTAAGCATGAACATGGAATACATTTGTTCAACTTAATTTTTTAGAAATCTAATAGATTATTATAAAACATCATAGATGTGCCATACTCACAATTTCACTAGGAACTTGGGAGTAATGGCGATGGCAATCCTAATTGCATAACTAGTGATGGTGACAATGATTTCTTTGCATTCAACAATAGGCAGCGAGTGTTTCTAATTAAGGTCGGTGTTTTGGCGAAAAATGATAACAACAGGGTAAGTAATAGCAATTTTAAAAACATAATGGAACCATTTAATAATGAGAAGTTTCAAGTTCACCATACATGGTGATAGTTATTAGGGTTTAGGAGAAATGGTAGGCAAACCCTATTTTGCCCTAGGTAGCCTTTCAATGATTATGTTTTAACTTTAGGTTTTTTTTTAGGCTTATAAGTAGAAAGAGCAAATTCTAAGTCAAAATCTAGCAATATTTTGCCATTAAAAAAACCACTAGCTAGTAACTAATGCAGCTACATAGTTACAATTTCATCATAGTTGGTTAAATTTGTGTGAAATGGAGCTGATTTGATAATTTTTAAAATTAAAAAGTGGTTCCAATGGTGAATTCTCATTTGCAAATGTACACATAGTGGCTATGATAAGTGTGATTGAAAACATTGGTGACATGTGCATTGCTATGGAAATGCATTTGGTTATGGGTATTTTCCAAAAGGAGTACATTTGGTTACATGAACAACCAACAATAGGCTAGTTAGCAATTATGCATAGGATTTAATACCAAGCTAATGTTGGTTTCACCCATTGCTCCAAGTAAGTTATTGAACACGTTACAACTATTTGAATTGTGAAAATGGACATGCAAACTTATCACTCATGTAAATAAATATCTCTAACAATAATTGTTTATAATAGCCATATTCTAGGTGGAAGGTGCGAGGTGATTTTGTAGTAAACAATTCATCAACCTTTTAAAACTTGATGGGGATTTGAACCCCAACCCCGAAAAAGGTGTTATCCATTATAGCTCAAGCCTTAACTTGCACCCAAAACCTTGTAAAAAAACAAGCCCATGGTACATACCTTTGAATTTAAAATAAAATCAAAATCATTAAAAACAAAGGTCAAAGAAGGATTTTTCTTTTGCATTTTTCCTTTGCTTTGACTTTCTAAATCTTTAATGTTCATAAGTCATCATCTCACATTTGCATCCTTTAGCTACTACCAAAATAAAATTACAAATCTTAGCAAAAGGCATAAACTAAACCTCTTATTACTCCCATGCATACCAAACCTTAAATGTTATATATTACACCAATATGCGTCCAAGTTCACTTTGTGTTT
>Ga0116231_10003380_pt1 | contig 33213 bp, 24 predicted proteins | sample S1TSphgellanicum_2_FD_89695 | JGI IMG/M metagenome (GOLD analysis project Ga0116231, IMG submission 89695) | Host-associated microbial communities from peat moss isolated from Minnesota, USA - S1T2_Fd - Sphagnum magellanicum MG | ecosystem: Host-associated > Plants > Peat moss > Unclassified... | reverse complement strand
TAAATAAAAAAATACTTAGTATTTTTTCTGATTTTTATTTTTTGGTGGTGAAATCAAGTTATTTTAAAAAACATTATTTGAAAAAAAAAAAAAAAACTTGGAAAAAACATGTTTTAAATGGGTAAAATCTGTTTTCCCAGGAAAAAATCATTATTTTTGAAAAATCAAGAAAATTCCCAAAAAAAAAACACTATATTAGATTTATATTAAAATTAAAATATTTATAAAGTTTAAAACTTATATAAATTAGTGTTTTTTTTTTTTTTCATTTCTGTGATGCTGTGCCGCATTGGTGAATTTGAGAGTCTTTGAATTATTGGACATAATAATTTCACCAAAATTCCACCATTAACCCCTAAACATCAGGGGAGTCTCAATACTTACTTTTACCTAAAATGAAAATTATTTTTTGGGCATAATTATTGGCAATATTTGCGTCTATATATATATATATATATATATATGGCTACAGTTATTTAGAGACACAAAATGTTGTCAAAAAATATGGCTAACATGAAACCAGCTTAATACTTTTGGCTACAGCTGCTTTACTGGAACTGAATACTATAGTACATAGTACCTTTGGCAAACTTTGGACACTAATTATATTATTTTCCCAAATGTTTGAAATTTTCAATGGTTTTTTGGTTTTTTTTGTCCAAAGTCCAAAAGAAATTTTAAAAATTTATATGAAGGGAAATATATATATATATATATATATATATTGAATTTTAAGGAATACTTTATTTTGTTGAAAGGAAAATTCCAAAATTAATTAATTGAATAGATTACTTAATTAATTAATTAATTATTGGACAGACATGTGTCAAAGTTTTGTCAAAGGTTACTATGGTACTACTAGAGAAATCTGGCAATTTTACCCCTATGAAATTTATTTAAATTATAATCTTACTTTTAGATCATTTGAAAATTTTGAAACACACAACCAAAAATCACTTTTTTTTTTTTTCAAAATAATTTCATTTTTTTATTTCACCAGATTAGAAAAAGGAAAACTAATTTTTTTTTTTTAATATTTAGAAAAAGAGAGAAAGAGAGAGAAAAAGAGAGAGAGAGAGAGAGAGAGAGAGATTTTTCCAAGTACAGTAGTGAGGAAAGAAAGAAAGAAAGAAAGAAGGATGTTTCTAGCATTGATTTGTTTGTTTTTTATTTTTCCCTTTTTTCTTTTTCCTTTTTTTCTTTTCTCTTGGCCACCCATGTTTTGATTTCTAGAATTTGATTTAATTTCTATTTTTTTTTAATTTATAAATAATTTTAGCTCACCCATGTTTTGTTCTTGAGAAGCAAGAAGAAGAAGAAGAGTTTTGCAATGTCCAGAAGAAGAAGAAGAAGAAGGAGTCAATAAGAACATCCCATGACCCAAGAGTTGTTGTTTTGTTTTCTGGTTGTCGGTCTGCAGACAAATTAGCTCCAATCCCCAAACCTCGAAGTTCGTTGTCTTTTTCCTTTTTTTTTAGGGTTTTTTTTCCCCCACTTTCAGGAAAATCCGGAACATGTTGCAGCTTTTTTTTTTAATCATAGATCTGATTGCAGTCAAAAACTCTCATACCCATCAATTTTATTTTTTTGTTCCTCTGTGCAAAAAGTGTGACTGACACAATCGAATTCCTAGAATCATCACCATCATCATCAGTTGCAGCAGCAGTAGCTCGAGATTCAAGCAGAGATGATCAAAAGACTGGCAAACTGGCACTTCTTTTCTGTACTGAAATAGATATACCTTGAAGTTGTAAAAACTTTCCTGCAGAAGGAAATCTCCCAGAAAAATTTCTTCTCTTGTATTTCTTGATCAGCAGAAATAGGACAAATCTGCTTATGCCTTTTGCTCATGATCTTCAGCTTCTAGTGTAGTCTAGTTTCTCACTGAATGTGCCACTGACAAGTTTTGGAACTGAGGAAGAAGAAAGAGCTGCCTGCCGTGAGAACTAAGAAGCTGCAGATCAAGCATGGATCCCTTCTTTAGCTTCCTCCAGAGTCCAGCAGCTACTAGAAGACATGATAGACAGCTTTAGGTTAGATAGAATTAGGGTTTAGTGCAATAGTTGAAGAGCTTGCTGGACATCAGCTGCTCCTGGCTGGCTGGCTGGCTGGCTTGTTCTTTTTTCTGTTGCCTGGGTCTTTTTTTGATGTTGATTTCAAGCAGCAGTTGGGAAACTGGGTTCATGTGAGCTTGTCTGCAGTTGATCAAAGCAGCATTCATACCTTCACAATTGCAGCTTCTGCTGCAGCTGGAAGCAAAATTGAAAAGTTGCAGAACAAGTGTGAGAGCAAGCAAGCAAGCAAAGCTTGCAGGGTTGGTGGGTTGGTTCTTCTCATCAAGAGCTGCACTCCTGTTGTGATGACAGTACTTATGTGGTGGCTACAAATTAGTGGGTAGAGGGATCAGAAGAGGTGCAGAGTTGCTGCTGCAGGGAGAGAGTAATTGTATCCATCAAGACATCAGATGTCCTCAAAGATGTGGAAAGAGAAGAAGGAATGGGTTCGGCCAGATGATTCAGAGCCTCCTCCAAGGCTGAAAGGAAAGGCAGCTTTGCGATCTGTAAAAGTGAGAGAGCTGCTATTGCGCTTATATTCAGCTCATAAGCAGCATCTTTTGTTCTTATAAGATGATAATGTGTTGCTCAGCTATCAACATGATGATGGGTTGCTCAGGTATCAACATGAATATGATGTGTTTTTTTGCTGCAAGGAGTGAGTTTCTGAAGTTTTTTGCTGCTGCTTCTGTTTTTGCTTCTTGGCTGTGTAATTTTGTGCAGGTGCAGCAAGAGGAAAGCATGATGAGTCGAGTATACAATGCATATATCTACACATTGCGCTTACCACTTCATCTCTTCTTCCTCATGATGTTTTCAAGTCCAATTCTTCTGAGTATTATATTCACAGGTCTCTATTTGCTAGACCTAGAGGGCTTATATGTTCCTCAAGATCATCAACCTCACGCTGAATCATTGCAGCACCACCACCAAATTCACAAAACATCTACTTCTTTGAGTTTGTGGGAAGTTTTCTATGTGTTGTGTGGTGGCGAAGATCGATTCAAGATCTTCATCTTCAGTCTCTCCTTGTCAACTACATTCGGCGGCACTAGGGTTGAGGCAAGATCACCATATACTCTTCTTTTGGCAAACCTGAATACCTTGATGGCTCAACTCATCTTTGTCTTCCTCAGTGGTGCAGGTGGTCTTCAGCTCTCTCTCTCTCTCTCTCTCTCTCTCTCTCTCTCTCTCTCCTCAAGAGAACTATAACATTGATTTTGTTTATGAACTTTGACATCTTTTGAATGGATTACAATATGATTTGCACCTTCTTCTTCTTCTTCTGCAGAGTTGAGTTACTCATGTGTTTTGCAACACAATGGCAACATTGAATGCAGTATTTCACAGGTTATCACAGCCTTCAGAGCCAATCCGCTGGTCACAAGTAGCACTCATCACAAGCGACAAATTTACTGAGCATTCATTCAAGAAGTTGCATCCTGATGAGAACCCCCCCAAGTACATACAATCCTCTCTTTTTTTACCATCCTTCCTTTTCCACCTCTCCACCTTCTTCTGACCCACTTGTTCTTCTCCCCTCCTTGAAGCTTCAAAGCTCTTCTGCAGCTGGCCAGCAGAGATTTGCAATTGGTTTTGTTTCAGTGAAGAGACTGGTTGTGATTAGGGTTTAGGGTTTTTTTTCAAAGCTTTCCCCCTGATCTGCTGCAGACAGTCCTGCCAATTTAGTACACAAAAAAATGGGTAGTTTTATAAGATCCATCCTCCTGCTTTGAGAGCATAAGTGAGAGTGTCTCTTCTTAACTTTGCAGTGTACAAAGCTTTTGAGAACGTTCCAGAGATTTCTCTCTTCTTTGATCAAGCTTGAGCTAGGGCAGACAACATAGACATATGCAGAAATCAATAATAGATTCACAAACTGTCAATTGTTCATTTTTTTTGTCTGTTTTTTGTTTGGGGGTGGGCAGGTCATTTCTGCTGCGGCTGAATTTGACAAACCCAACAGACATGGTTCTGATAGATTGCAAATTCCAGTTGGTATATCGGCGCTTTTTGACATCTCCAGGCCAGTTGTCTCCATACATCACAACTGTACCCTTGAAGCTGATGCATGCTGAAGTTGCTTACCTTCGATACGCCTTAGTTATTCGCCATGTAATTGATGATGAGAGCCCTCTTTATGGACTAGACATCGAGGTGGGTCATGTTGTTAACCTCCCCCACCAGCTTTTTTTGCATGTTTCTTCTCTTTTTTCTCTTTGTTTTTCACTTCTGGTGTTGACTTTATCCTAACATGCGTGTTGTTTTAACCTTTCTAGGCTGAAGAACATCATGATCATATTACAGGTTCCAAATTGTCTAAACAGATTTTGTCTTTTAACTTGGTAATCTCTGGATTATTAGAATGGGTAAAGCTGTGAATCCCTGCTAGTTGTGTGTACTTTCTTTAGGTAAAATTGCATCTTGATCTGAGCTTTCTCTGAAATGGAAAAGGCAGGCCAGGGTTGGGTGCTAGAGTGTTCCTTTGACTCAGGGTTAGAAAATACTCACCTGAGTGCTAATTTGTGTAGAGAATTGGGTGTGTGAACTCATCAGCTATCACAAATGTTTTTGGGTGTCGGGGTGGCATGGTGGGTTCAAATTCAGCAGGCATTTAAGGCACAAGATGCATCATTCACAATTACAGTGTCTGGAGTGGAGCGCTCGTCAATGCAGCCAGTGTTCAGCGAGCGTCTGTATGCAGTTGCTGATGGAGATGTGTTGTGGGACCGTCAATTTGAGGATCAGATACACACAGATCAGTATGGACGCTCTGTGTTCTACAGTAATCGTCTTAGCCGCTTGAAGCCTCTTGAGGCGGCTGGTGATGTCAATACCCAAGATGAAGCTAGCAATAATAATCACAGAAAGAAGCCAAAAGTGCAATGAAGCAAACACAAATGACCAAAAAGTGAAGCTCATTTACTTGTGTTTGAAACCAGATTTCCTTAGCAATCAGAAAATTCTCCAGAGCCTTAATATGGAATCTTTTAACATAGCACAAATTGGACATTGTTAAATACATACCAAACCACTGATGGGTATTCTTCAACCCTATCTGGGTTTCATCTAAATTGGGTATTCTTGCAAATTCATGTGGCAAATGGTTTCAACTCCATATTCTTGTGTGTTATTATTGAGGAACTATGTGTTATCGAGGGTAATTTAGGTTTTGGCTTGGGGTCTTAGGGCTTTGCTTGATTTTAGTAGTTGTCACAACCTTATACATATTTTGGATAATCAAGCATTGGAATCTTCAGATTCAAATTTTATATTCACCATTGCTCATTGTTGATGCTTTGGTTCATGTCAATGTAGATTTGTTTTCTGTTCGACAATGTTGGAAAACAACTTGTAGTCTTTCCATCATGAACTTGAGTTCATCTCATCCCATTTTGACAAGCCATGAAAGTTGAACAATGGGTATTGAATGCTCATCTCAACACACCTTGTGCATCAATAATTTTTGACATATCATATGATCACCATCAAGGGTAATAGCGAAGTTTCATCATCTATGCTTGCTCACACCTTGTCATCCTCCATTCATCATCAGTTTCACCAATGCATTGACATTGTCATCTTTACAAATGGGGTATTATTATGTACCTTAACAATTGTTATTGTTGTATGATTTTCTTTCTTTCTTGGCATCTATGTGTGGTATAAGAGGATTGAAAGCAACCCATGCCAAAGAAACGAACTACCATTATTGCCACCCATTACATAGATTCCTTGCTTTAGAGGTGGAAATCTTTGGTTGTTTACATAAATGTAAGTTCATATTTTTTACTTTAAAAGTGTGGCAAAAACAATTGTGGGATAGCCCACAAAGTAACATTAACTATGTTGCTTTTGTGGGCTTTGGAGTTATGCCCTTTTGGCAATTGTTGGTTTTTTCAAGTAATTATGGGTTTTAATTGCTATTCAAACAGGACAAGCTTATCAACTATAATATGAATTTGGAGTAATAAGGTTGGTTTTTGCTTGAACGCCTTTCCTTGCACTACCTTGGTAGAGAAGGTGAAAGTTTATATTTGATCATGAATGAAGAAAATTTATTTCATATATAATAAGTAAGTTACAAGGATATTTATATTCAAGGGAGAAGTATCTAGGTGGGTATCTTAAGAGGTATTTTTATATCTTAAAAGTTATTTCCTTCTACTAATGGAGAGACATGTTTCTATATATCATGTGATGTTAGATGACCTAAATAATTGTTTAATCAAAATGGATTAAGATGAGTCATTGCACTCCCCCTTCGTCTACATCACTTAAAAGTATTTCAATGATTTGATGATATTAGTAATATTTCCCCCATCAATTCATTGAAACCTATGAGTCCATGAGTAGCAACACATATTTGATGTTTGGGCTCGGGCAAGCATTTGGTTATCATGTCCACCCACATGTGGGTAGTAGGTGTAAATTCTAGTTGAAGGATTTTATTATCCACTTTCTCTTTCAAGAAGTGATATTTAATGTCAATGTGCAAGTAGTTGAATCATATATCCAAGTTCAATCAACAATGTCTATAACCAAATAAGTTTTTTTTATGGCAATAACAACAATATATTTTGCCTCTATAGAAAATAATGCAACTACATGTTGTTTCTTGATGTGCCAAGATATCAAAATGCCATTTAATTGAAAAAGGTAACATGATGTAGACAATCAAAAACAAATTGTATAATGATGATGTGATTTTTTTTTAAATGTCTTAATTTCAAGGGAATAATGGACTCCCTTTGAATCTAGTTTGTCACCAAATGGTTCCTATTTAGTCAATGACATTTTACCTCCACCAATTCTTCCATTATTAGCACAAAAACCAAGTAAACTAGCATCACAAGTGACATCAACATCCCAACCTACAACAATGCCACTTCAACTTAGAGTAGTGCCAATCCCACCTACAATAGAGCCAACCCAAGCTTCAAGTACCAAATCCTCAAGCATGCCACCCAAAAACAATGTTAATTCACCACCTACAATGTCCCCCCACAATGTGAACTCATCTACAACAATCACAACAACCAACTATTCCTATTGAGTGAACTCCTCAACACAAAAACAAAGGTTAATGGAATTTTTTTCAAATCATGTTAATAGTGTTTTTGCTTTTTCTTTCATGATGCAAATTACATAGACCACTTTTTTCAATGAAGGACTTTTTGGTGATGAGTCAACCAATTGGCATTTACTATGGAAAATGAATATAATTCATCCAAAACAAAACATGAATTTTGATTCAACTCCCACCAAACAAACACGTGGTTAATACAAAATGGTTGTTTCAAAGAAAATCAAATGTTTTTGAAATGAAAAATATTAATTCATTCTTAATATGAAATGAAAGCATGAACAACATTGCAATGCAAATTGAATTAAATTCAAATTCTTAAAGTGAGTTCAAATACATTGAATGGAATTTGAATTCAATTCCAATTGCATTGAATTGAATTTAACAATTGGATAAAGATTTAATTAAAATTGAATTTAAAAAAAAAGGGATGCAAATTGGTAGAACTGGTATTCGAAATCTTTTTATGAATATGGTGTTAGAAAAGGAAAAAGTTTAAGACACAAATTTGAAAAACACCTTTCCATGCCTCTTCATTTGGGAATAGGCTTTTAATACATTCTAGTTTGGAATTGTCCAATGTACAATGATGACTTTTGGATCCTAAAGTCATTCAAATTAGATGGCATTTCACAACAAGAAACAACTTATAGTTGTAGTATCTTCTATTGAGGTAGAATATATTCTTATTCCTATTATCATAAACGAATTTATTTGGTTGCATAAATTGTTAATTTAACTTGGATATATGATTAAGCTTTGATACCATATTTGATCATGAATGAGAAAATGTATTCCATATGTAATGAATAAGTTACAAGGATATTTATATCCAAGGGAAAGGCACGTAGCTAGGCATTTTAAGAAATCGGTATGTATATTTTTATATATCATGTGATATTAGTTAACCTAAATAATTGTCTAATTAAAATGGACTAAAATGAGTAATTACATTCTATATTCAAATATGTACACATTTATATTTATAAGCGTTTAAAAAAATGTATGGAATGTATTTTAATAGTTAAATAAATCTTGAAATTTAAATTTGAAGCTTCACTTTCAAATAGAAAGTTTTAAAAGGTATGTGAGAAAGAGGCAAACACAATGGTAATGGAGGTGGAGATTTTGAATGGCTATTTGAAAAGTATTTGCAAAGGTTTTATCTTTTCATGAAGGTGTGTAGCTTGGGAGAGGAATGAAGTAGTTAGGCTTTGAAGAGGTAATATTTTAATGGATGACATAGACATACATCCATGATGACAAGAATTATGTGGGGAGATATGAAGGCATGATGATGAGTGTATGAAAAACTAGTTGAGCACTTGATATGCATAATGTAGTTTAATGAAAAGATCTAATTTTCCACCTAAAACATGGAGACATGAAAACAAAGGGGATATGAAAAGAACAATTGGGTTGAAGATATGAAGTGATAATGGGAGAATTAAAAAGTTGCATTGATTGAAATCACAATTTGAAAAACTATATAAACTCATTTATCTTCATGAAGTCATCAAAACTATGATTTACTAGTTTATTTGGTGATCATCAAGGCAAATATTACTTTTGTCTCTTTCTTACATGGTTGAGAAATCATATTGAACTAGTTCCAAAGACATAACTCCATGAATCAATTTGAAGGATAAAGGACACAATACAACCAACATAATCATGATCCTTGTCGGTCTACTAACAAACTACCATGGCCAACATCATGCATATTCTAGTAATCTTAGCAAACTTGTGTTTTCAATCTAAATAACTTTTTCCCTAACAACAAAACTAATAATCATATTATGTGATGCATGTTGGTTTTGAAAGTTTGTTAGAAGATCATACATGGGTCATGGTTATAATTTGTTAGCTTGAATCATAGCCAAAAGCAATGTAAAGATACATAATCTTGCTTCTTTGGCAAATTTTATTCTTCAAAGAAGGTTGGCATGACATATCTCATTAATTTCCTTGGATGCGTGATGTAAATGAAAGGGGGTTGAGATTTCAATCAATCCCATGCAAGTGGCATTTCATTTGTGTGAAATTACAAAGTGATGAATGAGCATTGGCAAGTATGGGTTTATCAAATTGACGAAGCCATACTTGCCAATGCTCATTCATCACTTTGATAAAAAATACTTTGAAATTCATTGCTTAGAATGTTAAAGTCTAAGAGGTTTATAAGAACATACCAAGTTGTTCAAATCTATTCAAAAACCAACTCCTTGATATTGATTGATGCCACAATGTGAAGAATTTCTCAACTTTGTAAAACTTGAGTGATGAGACCTAGGAGTTGCATACATTGTGATGGAATGTACCAACATAAGAGTCAAGGATGTTGAAATTTGACATTAGCATGTCATCAAGGGTAGGTGCAATAAACGAGTGATTGTGGCATGTGCAAGTTAAGGAGAAGCAATTTCTAGACAAATATACAAAAGTCTATTTATGATACACCTTGGTACTCAAACATCCCATGATTGATTACAAAGCAAAACTTGAAGCTTTTGTGTTTCTTGAAGCAAGTTGTAGATGCTCCATATGTGCATCGTTTCCCCTTTTAAGTCATAACAAATACACTTGCTTGAACAGGCAATGTCATTCAATTCATAGGATGTTTGATAGATTGCTTTCCATAACATGGATTGCTTCCTAGAGATATATGACCTAGATTCATCAACATGCCATAATATGTTTTCTTACACTCACAAGATTTCTTCAATTCCACATCATGTGATCTAGGAACTAATATCATGGCTTACTTGTAGATTCAAGATCATTTCCTGAATTCGGTGAAACATTTTTGCACTCAAATTATCACAATGTGAGAATTGTGACCAACTGATCTCTATGTGTATCCTCCAAAAACCAAGCTCATTGTGATGATGTTGATGACCCAAGATCTGTGACCCATTGCTCACACACAATGGGTTCTCTTTCCCTGAGCTTGCAACTATGACTGAAGTTCAAAGATGAAAACTTAGTACATGAAAATTGTGTAATTAAGACCCAAAAAAGACCGACCACAAATTAGGCAGACTTGCAAGAGGTTTTTCAGATGGAAGAGGAAAGACATCATGACTGGAAATCCAAGACTTGTTTCCAGAGCATTTTCAAGCTGATTGCAATAGTCTTATTGATGTTCATCTCAGTAATTAAATTCATTAGCAAAATCCATATGCAACTCTCTGATGTATTCAGCTTGTTGTGAACTAAGATTTGGGATTTTATAAAAAGTTCCTTCCCCCTTATCAGATTGTGCATGAAAGTCCCTTGCATGTCTAACCATGGAAAAATCTACAGTAGAAATGGACATGCACCATATCTCAGTGGAAAACTCCACAATTGAGCTCATTCTGATACCTCCTAAATAGTGAAGTTATGGCTTAATAGTGCAAATGGGTGCCTTTCACTTGGCTTCCAAGTGCTGCAGTTCAAGAATGTACGATCAGTGCACTAAAAGTCTGAACCCAAAAAAAAAAAAAAAGCCAAGATTCAAGTGTTTTGTGAATTCCATCTAGTATTCAAAATAGCCAGAATTTGCGTGTTCTTAGATAATTTGTGTTAATAGAATATCAGCAGGCAACTTTTTTCACCGAAGAAATGAAACTTTCAGTTTCTTTTGTTTGCAATTATATTGATAAGCTGTCTTCAAATCACACTCCGTCTAAATTCTCATCCTATTCTGAAATTGAGGTTGAAGTATGCTTGATCTTTTGTGGGTGAGTTGGGATGCTGTTTTGCTCAATTTTCCCACAGCTCATATGGAAAGTATGGTACTCAGACAGACATGGAGTTACTGGCAGGTTCTGATATCTACAAATGAGCATTGAGATCTTTGAGCCATTTAGCATGAAATTCCTGCTGCTGCTACATTCACTGGGCTAGATGTCTATTTGTCTACGGTTCATTGTCTACTTCAAATTGGATTGGTATTCTAGCAATTTGTCTCTAGTTCTTGGAACATGAAAAAATCTGTACTAAGAAAACAGGTAGCAAACTATATTATGGCTTCAAATTCCAGGCGCCACTCTCGAGATGAAGTTGATGAATCCATAGAAAATGGGTTTGTTTCTGGTTGGTTCTCAAGATGAAGTTGATGAATCCATAGAAATGGGTTTGTTTCTGGTTGGTTTCTCTGGCTTCTCGGCATGTATTTTTCCTGGTTGAAGAACATGCCATAAGCTCCCCTTGGACAGATTGGGTTGAAATTTCACAGATTTTTTTTTTTTTTTTTGGGTGATGGTTTCAAGAATATAGTCCTTACTCAAGAAGAAGATGAAGGTTAGATGCTGGTTTCAAGTTGGCCTTTAAAACCATTACTACTTTTTGTTGGCCTTGCCTACTACCAAGGCAAGAAGGATATTGTGTTTAGATTCATTATAGAGTATATAGTAGCTTAAGGGATTTTGGACCCCCTAGGAGGTAATCTTAGGTCCATTTTTATATGAGGATTTTTGAAAGATGACATTTTGGCTTGTGTTGAAACTTGAGATTAGTTATAATAGAGTTCTAATATCTTGAAGGATTTTGGTTTCTTGTAGAGGATTTTTTTGAAGACTTGATGATTTTTGCATGGTGAAATAATATTTGAGTTTCAATAAATTCTTCTTCTTTTTGCCTTAAGATACTTTTCAATGTAAATGGCAAGGCCACAATGTGACACACCACCTTGTTAGCCTTGGGTGAGGAGGATGTAAACACCTTCCTCACAATAATGGAGCTTTTCATCCAAAGTCCAAAGGAACCCCCTCCCCCCTACATCTGTTGTTCCAGTCAATAATTATGATCTTTCACCAAATTCTTTTTTCTTGTTGATTAAAAGAAAAAAAAGAGCTTTACCCAATTTTTCATGTGACCAGACAAAAGAAGGTCTTCGTAGGATTTTTCTTTTTTTTTGAATTTTTTTAAAAAAAAAGCAATAATTGTATGCTTAAGATTCATATTCAAAGCAACTCAAAATGTACATCCATTGTTGTTGCACAAAAAGTTGCTTGACATGGTTTTGTGAGCTCTTCTTCTTCTACATCAAGTCCAAATTCCAATGTCCTTAAGAAGAGTGCCCACTTAAATTAAATTAAAAATTAATACACACTTCTTTCACCCTCCCCATTTTCATTTCATCAACTAATTTAAAAGTAGTTGTAATTGCTTCACTTTGAAAGGAGTGAGTTATATACCTCTCCCAATCAGATATCAAACTCCTAATTTAAAAAAAACACTAAAACTTGCTTTGAAGGAAAATCAATTAAATGGATGTGGGTGATGGAAATTTAATTTAATTAATTAATTAATTAAATATTACAACTGAACAAAAATAGTCAGCAAATTTCCAAAGTGGTGGATGCATGCACCACCATCACCACCACCACGACCACCTCCTCCTCCTCCATGCACATTGTATACCGATAGAACACAATTAAAACCATGATGACTCTGCTAGATACACGAAAGGCATATAATTCCCATGAATTTAGTTGTCATTGCTTGAAGATGAGCTACTTTGTTTGTTTGTTTGTTTGTTTGTTGGCTTCACAAGTCGACACGAGTTGCCATTTGAGAGCAATAATATTTTGTTGTTGTTGTTCTTGTTGTAAGTGGGGACCGTTTTGCAAGTTATATTTATTTTTGTTGTAACTAAAACTAAAACCATTTGTTTGAAACAAAAAGTTATGGTCACCTTTGCACACATGCTTCACTTTTGGTTGTTCAAGGGCTTACTTGACTTGACTTGACGTGGGAAGTTAAGGTAGCTCATCTTGTTGCTACTATTTTAGTACTACTACATAACTTATCCATTATATATTTGAAGTTTTCCTTCAAAATTCATTCCCAATCCAACCCCCTCTTTCATACCATATTTGATCTTTGTAAGGTATTTTATTAGCAATTTTTGCCCTATTGGTTCCCTTTGTATTTTATAAATTCAACAAAGAAAGGTTCCATTGGCATCACCTTCAAACACCATCTTCTTCAAGTGGTGGACCCACAACTTTGCTCAATGAAATTTTTGGCATGTCTTTATGTTGTTGGGTAAAGCCTTTGGTCAAGAGCATTATTACGGGAATCCAACTTTTCTCTCAACTAGCACCTCCGTGTGGGCCCTTGTTTTAGCAACGCCCATGATGACCTTAAGCTTCACTTGACACTAATCTAGAGCAATGCCATTGCTATAAATATTAATGTATATGGAAATTGGATTTGAGTTGAAAATTTGGCAAACTAAACTTTAGATTTTATTTTATTTTATTATTGTAGTAGCTTTCTTTCTTGTTTTTTGGTGATTTTTTTGTTTTTTTGTTTTTTTCCCCCATTTAAAAGCTATTCTTTCTTTCAAGTGATGAGGACTTTACCACATTTATAAGAGTTCAACTCTAACAAAAGGATTCCCATAAAAGCAAAGCAAAAGCTTAAAGCTTTTGCCTTAGGTGGACTTTTGCCAAGTATACCCAATGGATTGAAGTTTGAATGTTGACCTAGGGATAAAAAAAAACCCCAATTAAAAAAAAGTACCTAACAAAACCCCAAAAAAGGAAAGGTTTAAAGCTAAAGAAAACAAAAGGAAAATTCAATGGAAGTTGTCCCAAAGCAACATCTTCATTGTAGTAGTAGTCATTGGTTTCCATAGTTTTGTTTTTTTGTTGCCTTCTTCAAACTTGCATGTTTCGGAGTTGAATATGTTTTGTGCCTCCACCAGGTGGAACATATTCAAAAGGACTTGGCCCACACCAAAACGCCTTCTTCGTGAAAGTTCCAAAACTATTACTATATGTATTTGTTATATGTACTCGCATGCACTTACGCCAACCAAACTTGAGAAGCGTTTTGTTTTTATTTGGTTTGGGTGTCTAAGATTCCTTTCTAATCTACAAGAGCGTAAGCCCTTTAATTAGGGTTTGTTTAACATCTATTTGGAAACCTTAGTTAGAATTTATCTAGTCCAATTTATATACTCATTCATGAATGGGATTTTGCAAATCCAAGAGTTAATATTCGAAGTTTACATATTATTCACAAATCTTTGACAAAAAAAATTCAACCAAAATCAAGCAAGGGTTAAAATAAGATTGCTAACTCATTTAAACAAAACTCAAGCCAAAATGTGAATTTTTCAAGTGAGAATGAAAGCTTCCAATTTTGAGAATGTGAAATTTCGAAGATCCTTTGAAAAGATTCAAAAGGATCCCAAGTGCTGGAACTCCAAAGTTCAGCTCATAAATGGCTTTCTCTAGTGTGGCCCTTGCTACCCACCTTTAATAAGAATATTATTATTATTATTATTATATTATATTTTTTCATTTTCTTTTGGCCATAATATATATATTACAATTAGGAACTATACTAAATAATGAGTGTGCTTAAGGGTTTTTTTTTCCTATTTTTGGCATGACAGGTTTTCTTTTTTCATAATTTTCAACAATTCCAAAATTAATTAATTAATTTGTGCCTAACCAGCCTAGGCACTAGGGTAGTCAACTTTTGTGATCAGTTGGTAGATTTCGTCCCGGAAAGCCCGCCCAGGTTCTCCCTGGGTTATGAGTAACCGGTGTCGGGTGGTTATTAGAAACAGGAGTAGACCCCCGGTGGTTATCAGGGCTGGCTCCAAGGGGGGTGTCCATAACTGCGGGTCTCAAAAAAAATTCATAGAACCAGTTTGGTTAGTATATAATTAATTAATCACAATTCTCAAAAAAAATTGAAATTTTTTTGAAAACAATTGAAAAAAAATCAAGTCAAATCAAATAACAAGCCAGAAAATCACCAGTTCTTTATGAGAACCTCCGGTTCTTTAATGCTTTTGAGATAACCGGGACCAATGGTGCCTTTGGATTCGGAAGTGATCAAAGAAATTGGAGCCCACGGTTCTTTGAAATTTCACATAACCACACAACACGAATGATGGATGGATGACTTGTGCCTCCTCGCATTAGGCCAAGTCGCTTCCTTTATGATGATATATCCTTTATGTGATCATCATATGGGGCCATATCCATTGGGAAACGCCATATCGCCACCAGCTACATAGATAGATACACATGATGAACAAAACCTTTTTGGAAGCTCCTTTTGTTAGTTGACGGACTTCACTCTTTTAGTGGTGTCAAAATGTGTCACAAGAGTTGTTGAAGAATGAATAAGATCCCCAAATTGCTACTACGAGTAGAAAATGTCTAGGACCGTTGTTGTTGGTTCCTAGATACCAAGTTTTGATCTTTGAACAAGTCTAAGTAAGTGGGCCAAAATCAAAAAACCCTTGATGTCCAAAACCCCAATCAACTTGACCCCAAAAGAGAGAGAGAGAGAGAGAGAAAGATGGTGCAAAGAAGCAAAAATGTGATGTGGTTGTAGTACACTCATTTACTTGTGTGTGCACTTTTATTTGTCTCATGAAGCTTTGGATCTTAACCTTGAGCAAGACATGCCCATCTCACATAAAACTCAAATCTAGGTTTGGTATCTCATCAAAATATAATACCCTACTTGAATTTTTTTGCTAAAAAATCTTGACCAAAGATGTTTTTCTCAATTGTATATAATCTTTGAATCCAATGGTTTGGTTTTGTAATTGTATTCATCATCGATGAGTTAACTTCAATCAACAGGCTAGATTTTTTAACTAAGATTTCAAAAAAGAGAAGTAAAAAATGGAGGTAGAATAGAAAAGAAAAGGCTCTTTGTTGGCCGCCTTTGGGAGTGTTCATATCTCATAATTCACACGGTGTGTTCTAGTGTGTGTGCATGTGTGTGCATGTGCATGTGTGTGTGTGTGTATGCATGCCCTTAGTCATTTGACCACAAACCCTTTTTTTCCAATGATACAAATAATACAACTCTATTGTGGTTCTTCACTCGCCTTTTTATGTGTTTTTTTTTTCAAAAAGGTGGAAAAAAGTAGGGCAATACTAGAAGACAAGAGGATTTTCTAATCATTCCCAAATATTATTCCTTTGCATGAGTTGGTGAACAAGCAAAGTCGAAAAGAAGCAAAGTTGCAAATAGTAAAGTGAATGAATGGAATTAAAGAAAGTCCAACATACGAGTAGTTGTAGGAGGAGGAGGAGGAGGAGGAGGAGGAAGAAGAAGAAGAAGAAGAAGAAGAGGAGGGAGGTTCAAAGATCAACACGGAATTCACCCCAATACTTTGAAACCAAGAATTGGAAACAAAACAAAAACAAAACAAAACAAAAAGTTTTGTTGTCTTGAAATCCATCTACCCATTCCACTAGTTTCCTCAATGTTCAATTTCTTTGTCGTTTGTTTGTTTGTTGGTTGGTTTGTTCAAGAGTGACATTTCAATCTTCCACAATAAACCAATGATCCAACAAAAAGATTAAAAAAACCCAACTAAAAAAATGAGTGAAAAGTATTATAAAAATGGTTTGTTGAAGATTATTATTCCAACTCCAAAAAACACTCTCTATATACGTAGAGATAGATAGATCCACACACACACACACACACACACACAAAAGAAAACATAATACATTTCTGTACTTATACATATTTTTATTCATATATGATATACATAAACATATATGCCGGTAAAGTGTATACCTTTTCATTGGTTTTGTTTGCTGTCTTTGTGGGCAGCAAAGAGAAATTGCATTTCCCGAGTTCCCGAGTCTGTTGCTGTTCAATCTCATGCTCCAGAAATTGGTGGTGTTGGTGATGGTTGTGTTGGTGGTTGTGGTGGTGGGGTTATGGGCCTGGTTTCTGGTTTGTTTTGTGGCATGTAATCTCTGAGCTGCTTTTTCTCCCTGAAACTTGCACCTGTCCATGGAACAACAACTCCATTTAGAAACTCAGCAATTCTTTGTTTTCTGGACCCTTCGTGGATTCTCCTTTTGTCTCCTCCCCCGCTCCAGCCAGCCTCTCTCAAATTGTCTCACCACTTGATGATGTTGTTGTGGGTGTATTGTTGCAAAGCTTCTTCAGCATGCAAAGCTTGTCTGAGTCACGACTGTAATTGCAGTTCATCTCTGCTGAGGTCCTGATCCTGAGCTATATACTAGCTCCTAAGCAGTTATCTCTTTGTTGCAATTATGCTTCTTTTTCCCAGCTTGAAGAAGAGCAGTTGCCACTAAGACCATCAATTTGCTGCAGAAAGAAAACTTTCTGCTGTATTCTTTTTCTCAAACTCTACACCCATGATGTGCAACAATACTTAGTCCCCAGTATAGTGTCAATTCTTTCGAGCATGCATCATCTCCTCTTCCTCCTCCTCCTCCTCCTCACCATTTGATGTAAAGAAATTGTCTGGAGGAAAGTGGCACTCTTGAGCTGGCTCCAGAATTGTTTCCAGCTGATTGCAGAGTCTGCATAATCTCAACACTGGCTTGACATTAAGAATTCTCTGAAGTAAAACTTACAAGGATGGTCAGAAATCCCCAAACAGCACCTTGTTCAAGTTTGTAGAACTCCTTTTTGTTTCTGCAGGACCTGGGGTTGGGGGGATCTAGCTAGCTGCTCTCGAATCCCGATTTGTTACTAGATGAAGAAGATTCTGGGAGCTTGTAGAAGAGTTCAGACTAGAAGAAGAGGAGAACCTGATGATGACACCAGCTGCAAGTTACAGGTGATGAGATTAGCGACGTCAGCAATTCAACTGAGGAGATCAGGTTGGTTGCAAGCATGGGTGACATGGGTGCCACTCACACTACTAGCAGTTGCTGTGGCATCTATGTGCTTAGTGAGAGGAGTGTATGGCCAAACTGGCTTACCTGGGACCTGGGAGATTCTGTTGCAGAATGCCGGAATTGCATCAATGCACAGTGCTGTCACACGCTTCAATACAGTTGTATTGCTAGACAGGACAGATATTGGAGCTTCACAAATCCCGTTGGCAAGTAGGTACTTCATGAAATCCACAACTCTCTTGATGAATCCCAGATTTATTTTTCTTCAGGACCCCTTCAATCACACCTATCATCCATTTATCAATTCCTCAAATCCTTGCACTGCTACCCTAGACAATTATTGCTCTAGACAATCTCTCATCTGGGTTTGCAAGATCTCAAACTTCATTGCACTTCTGCACCAAAGTTCAAGATCTTGCAAACCCAGAAAAATCGAAGCATTCAGTAGATCAATCAAGAAAAAATAGCATTACATATATAGATATCTTGGGGTCAAAAATCTCACAGGATCATGCATTGTGTTTCTATGCGTAATAGTCCCATTTGATGACCAAATTCGTTGAAAAGCAAATTAGATTTCTCTCCTGACGTTTCATGGATGTTTTAGATGTGGATTGAGCATTCACAAACCTTGAGATGAAATTCAGCAGCAGCAGTAGTACTCACCCAGGTTGGTGACATGAAAACACTGCTGGTGGTCATGTTTCAGATGGTGCATGCAGAAATGACCCCAATGATCTCACACTGCAACATGATTGCACTGCACACTCAGTGCTGTTTGATCCAGCTACCAACACAGTGCGCCCCCTTACTATCCTCACTGACACATGGTGCTCCTCGGGACAGTTCAGCTCTGATGGCACTCTCGTCCAGACAGGTGGAGACTTCGATGGATTCAAAGTAGTCAGGTGGGTTCCAAAAGCCCAGATCATTATGCACAGACCCATCTACTCTAGCTACACTACATTCTTCAAGCTTGAATCCTATTGAGTGGAATGGAAATACTTGTGCAATTCCTGACTCAGTCGTCATCATCCCTTGAGACAACAAGAGCTCCTTTGACTTTATTTCACTCTTCAAACAACAGCTGCTTCAAGAGCAATACTTAAAGAGCAATCATCCTCCATGTTTCAGAAATCTAAACAAAGTTAATTGTGATCAACAACTTCCAAATCTCAAAAGAGGAAAGCTCACCAGGTGAAAGGCAGCTCTTTAGGTGGTTTGTGTTGTGTTGAAACACTCCAGCCAGATTCAGTCCAAATGAAAAACTTTCATTGTCGACTGAGGTTCTCTCTCACCCAAAAATAGATGCATCTTTTTACTTGTACTTGATCTCGATCATGTGCAGGGAATTCTCTCCCTGTCCTGCAAATGGGACCTGTGACTGGGTAGAATTGACAACACCGGTATTGCAAGCAGGTCGCTGGTATGCAACAAACCATTTGCTGCCTGATGGAACACAAATCATAATTGGTGGGCGATCAGTCTTCACATTTGAATATATACCCCCCAATGGACAGGGACAAATTTCACTCCCACTGCTAACTGCAACAAATGACGCTGAAGAAGACAATCTCTATCCTTACGTCTTTCTTCTGCCTGATGGAAATCTCTTCATCTTTGCAAACACCAACTCCATCGTTTACAGCTACCTGACTGACACTGTTGTGTCAACTTTCCCTCCCCTTCCTGGAAACCCTCGGAACTACCCATCAGCTGGGTCAGCCGTGATGCTCCCCTTGCTTGCTTCAAACCAGTTTGCAGTAGTGGAGGTGTTAGTTTGTGGGGGGGCTCAGTATGGTGCTTTCCTGAGTGAAAACACGACTGAACCTTGTTCTACTTCCTGTGGTCGGATCACAGTGACTGATCCTGCTCCAGCTTGGGCCATGGAGACAATGCCAATACCTAGGTGTATGGGTGACATGATCCTTCTTCCTTCCCAAGATATCCTTATCATCAACGGCGCCCAAGCAGGTACACTACCAAACATTTCTCATGAAGAAATTGGAGCTTATTGCATCTGCACATCTCCTCTCCAAATTCTCCAGAAGTTTATTGAACTCAACATCAAGATTACAGGGTACTGGTTAGGGCTCACCATCACTTTGGTGGTAGTTGTGGATTCAAATCCAGCTTGATTTCTGCAAAATCTGTTACTCATAGTTAGTTGATCCCTACTATGAGATATACACTCTACCCAGCTTCAGAAACCTGGGAGTTGAGATTGGTAGCGGAGTTGCCTAGATCCTTAGGACTGAAAAAAGTGTCTGCAACTCACCTAGGATTTCAAGCACAACTATGTTTTGCAATTCAGGTTCACAGGGATGGGGTTATGCTACCGATGCTGCACTCAACCCCGTATTGTACAGTTCAAATGCTGCTGTAGGTATGCGGTTTGCGCCATTGGCACCATCAACCATTGCTCGTATGTATCACTCTACAGCCAATCTCCTGCCTGTGAGTGTCTGAGCCAATCACCCTACACATGATGATGAAATTTCAGATTCTGTCAGTGCTGGACCATAACAACCACCCTGCAAGTCTCTGAACAGAAACTTCTTGAAGGATATTCTTTTAGCTGACTCACATCCCTGACTGAGCATTTTGTGAGATTGGCAAGGCAGCTGCTGTCTTTTATATGCTTAAGAAAAACATGGTGGCTACTGGTTTTTGGCAGGATGGTCGAATTCTTTGTGCAGGGAGCAATCCCCACCAATTCTACACCTTTAGTGGTCCATTTCCAACAGAGCTGAGACTAGATGCCTTTTCACCTCCGTATCTTGCACCTGCCCAGGATTCGTTGAGATGCACCATCACTGCAGCACCTGCCACAATCTTCTACAACACAAACTTCACCATCACTTTCACAGTTCCACTAGCCCCTGTAGCTCAGATTGAGCTCAACCTCTTGAGTGCTCCATTTGTGACCCACTCTTTTGCTCAGGGCCAGCGTCTCCTCAGCTTAGCTACCACGGCTTATGTACCAACATCAAGCAACGAATATGACATAAGTGGCACAGGTCCACCTTCTCCTCAACTGGCCCCACCTTCTTACTACATGCTCTTCGCAGTCAACCAGGCCATTCCTGGCACTGCTGTCTGGGTTCAAGTTGCTGCTCCTCAGTGATAACTGATTGCAGGCTTCATTACAGGCCCTATGCAATCTTCCAAGTTAGCTAGGAATTGAACAGATTTCAGGACAGAAAAAAGAAAAACAGAAGAGAGAGTACCAAAGGCAGATTGTGTGATATACCTTTCCTGTGTAATCACAGACACAGACCAAAAGCAAGGTGAGGGGAGAGGAAGACAGCAACAGAGAGTGATGATAGGAGAGCAATTTACAAACAGTAGAGTACACAATTGTAAAGCATGACCTATTGAAAGGCATGCTCATACCAAAGAAGATAATTCAATTGTGCGGCTCCTCACATCCCCTTCAACTAAAATGAGTTACAGAAGACTTGAATGACTAATAACATGATAGGTGATTCGCAATTGCCCTGTTGATCAACAACTCCTTTTTAGACCTCCTTTGGCAGCCCCAAAAACCTGCGCAACTTGGTGGCACAGATCTAGAATCAGATGCAGAGATCTGAAAATGTGTCAAAATTTGGCTGGCATCGCCTGAAAGCTCACAATTTAGCTTAGGAAAACATCTCAAATGTGAGGAGATTAGCTGATCATTCAACACAAGGCCTGCAGTGAACCTGTTCTCCAGTTGACAACACAAACTTGTGAATTCTTATATTTGTCAGCTAGGGCTTTCATTAAAGCACACTCCTTCTCATCCTCAATGATCTTCCTCTCCCTTACTTGTCAGCTAGGGCTTTCTTAAAGCACACTCATTCTCGTCCTCAATGATCTTCCTCTCCTTTACTTGTCAGCTAGGGCTTTCATTAAAGCACACTCATTCTGATCCTCAATGATCTTCCTCTCCCTTACATGTCAGCTAATTTCAATAGACAACTATTTGTCTCATGTTATCACCATCATTGGAGCTGAGACAAAAGCATAAAACACTGGTGCAACATGTTTCTAACAGCAATTCAACTTGGTACCCATAAGAGAAGCACAAAGTGCAACAGAAACGCATCTCACATTTCTTTTCATGTTTAAGTGACAACTACTTACCAGTATTGTTTCAATTAAGACAGGCACTGGCCAGAATATCATTTCCATTCTGAAATTGTAGTCTTGAGGTACCCTGGCAAGCTTGACAAGCTGCAAGAGCCCAGGAACCATGACAAGCAGCAAGAGCAAAGTTGCAACACATGCATCATCTATTTTAAATCTCAGAATCAGATGTGCATTGTCAAGACATTACATGGGATCATTGCAAAACACAAAACTGATCTAACCATCTGACTTTGTGAAAAGCTTACCTGAGTCAGAGGCAGCCTTTGGAGCTTCTCTTGCCCCCCTACTTCACAAACACAGAGCTAAGAGTGTCATTGATGCCAACACACAGCACCTGTGACACGAAACTATGGAGCAGCAAATTGAACCCAGAGGGAATTGCTACCAAACTAACTTTGCAACAGTAAGCACCTACTATATGAGCTAAACAGACATATGGGATCCCAACACATCAACAAACACATTGGTGAAGCAACTTACCTTTTGTTTCTCATTTTACAAGCACAGAAGGACTACAATCATGACCAAACCAATGATATAGCAAAAGCATTTTATATAACTCACACACTTTAATCAAAAGTTCATAAATTTCAGAGAGTATCCACAAACATCAGATCTTCAGAGGATGGATCTGCAGTCATCTCCACTGTCCTTAGTAATAGGTAACAGAGGAAGCCTGGCTAGACAATCCCAGTCCCACACCAAATGTAAGGAGCACCAACCAGTCTTCACTATTATGGTCATGAGTGAGATGATTTGGACTCCTACAAGAGTTCATAGAAGTCTGTAGGGATAAAGTCTTGACCTAATCAGATGACTCCGCCAAAGCCCTTCTACACTATGCCTACCAAACAAAGATCATGGCACTCCATTCACAGATTGCAAACATGCTACAATTACTCATCTTGTCCTTGTGCTCAGCAGAAAGCAGGGAAGGTACAACTCCAAAATGCTTTGCAACTAACGGCCATTGTAGGGCCGGTAATCAGGAGAACGGCTGCGATAGCGTTGGGGTGGTGATCGGCTGCACAACAGCAAACCCTGAGTTGTCAGTAGGCACACAGAGGTACTCAAGAGGGGTGCCCCACACAAGGAGTTGAGCACATAAGATTCCACTGTCAGACAACTATTGCTCATCCATAACACAGCACAATGCAGCACATGCTGAATGAAAGTATAGGGAAAAGCTAAAGAGCTACCACTTCTTCATTCTTCCCAGAAGAAAAACACTGACCCAATTAAGAGAGAAACACCACTTTGTGTGATCACCTAATGCAGCACAAGACACATGCTCCTACAGTCAATAGTCTGTTTGGTTTCAGTTTGACAGTGTTTCATTAATATAGTTCTCCTCCAATTTACCTGCGGAAACGGCCACCACCACGTGGAGGGCTCCGTGCACGACCATAGTCAGGGCTCCCCCTTGTTCCACCTCCTCTGCCACCTCCATGACGACTTGGACTTGAGCCTCGGCCACCCCTGATTGGTGGGTCGCCATCTTCACGAGCTGCATATTCAACAGATATGACCCTGTCCATCACCTTGCTGTACAACCAAAATCAAATATTTCAGAGTAAGTCGCAGCCATAAAATCAAGATGGCATAAGGGAAAGGACAATGCAGAAGGAGACTCAGGTAACACAGGATGTTCTGCTTAAACTGCACATCTCGCATTGCATACACGAGGGAGGAGGGGACAGGCCCAAGAGACTGAAATGCCTGTTTAAATGCCTGACAAAAGCCTGGAGAGTGTGAGACTCACCTCATATTGGTGCACTCCAAGGCTTTCGTAGCTTCATCCTGTGTCTCATACTGGACAAAACCAAAGTTCTTGCGAATGTGCACACGAACCAGCTTCCCATATGGCTCAAAGTGACGTTCTAGGTCACGAGCACGAGTATTGATGGGATCAAAGTTCACCACAAACAGTGTCTTGGTGGGCCTATGTTTGGTGATGCTCCTACGGGCATCTTCCCGACGACGTACTGCACCATCACCTTGCTGCAAAATGGCCACTCCCACAGGGTTGCTTTCATGGCCTCCACCAAATAACCATCACTCCCAATCAATTCCATCCTCCCCTCTCCCAACAATTTGGAGGCCCAATTACAACCAAATTTGCTTCCAATGTGCAAGGAACAGCTCTGTTAAACTTGGTAGAGGAAAGCAACATTAAGCATCGATTTAGCTGGCAAATGCTGGAGGCAGCTAATGAAGGGCACAAGACAAAAAAAACCACAGGTGACTAAACTGACTCATGATTAGCAATGACAAGCTGCCAACACTGCCCAATAACTGCACCAGCTCTGACACTGGGAGAGATGATTCTATAACCATTAGCCTATATTAACCAGTTCCTACCAAGTTAGAAATTGTGAGAAGACTCAGCTGAGAGGAAGGTTAGCATTCAAACAAGAGAATAGGAGCACAAACCTTTGCCCACTCAACACAGAGCCGACGGCGCTGCCTCCCAAATTCTGTGTTGTCCAGGCCACCAATAGCATCCTCTGCATCTCGCTCATCATCCATGTATACAAATGCAAAGCCTGCCCAAAATGGAAATAATTGTAACTGAACGGTAAGCAGACCATGAAGCAAGTATTCCAAAGATGGAAAGTTCATAGGGGCAATGGCTTCCACTCAAACACCCCAAGAGGTGGGGTTTTCTCCAAGTATTTGACTCAGAGGATCTGTAAAAATGCAGAATTAGCATAACTCCCTATGAACAACATCACTATGAATCTGGCAATTTGGGTCAAGCACCCAAACATCTTATTCCCATGTCAACAAATCAATTGATTTGACCAAAATGGAATAGAAACTTGATATACAACACCTGGTGACCAAAGGTTGAGTGTTGCTGCAAAATGTCAGGACGATGTCAGGAAGAATGTGGCATGAATGTCAAGACTGATGTCCTAGCAAGGCAGTGTGATGCGTGACCACTTGAGACAATGAGACAATATATGAACCAAAGCTTGCACCAATGATGTTGCTGGCCTTTCTTCAAGTCTGGGGGCGAGAGAAAAATCTACAGAACCGCACATGCTGACAGACAAGAGGTCCTGACATGAATGACGCAGAAGCTTCGTGGACAGCTCTCTTCAGTGATGACAATTTAGATGATCAGGCCTTGCACGCACGCAATGAGAAGATGACATCAATAGTGAAGGATGATGCCATCAGCACCATGACGAGGATGGTCACACTGAGCATGTGATAAGGACTGCTGGTCTGATTTGATAACAGGAAGAATGCAAGATGCCTTCTGCAGGTTTTTTGTTGGACACTTGATGTTCTCAAGTGGTGGTAGATAATGAAGCCAGGTATTTGGTAGGAAGAGCCATGTAGAAAGGAGGCATCGGCAAAATGTGACAGCATGAGAGCTGCTGCCACACTCATTTATGTTTACGCCTGCGCTGCCACACCAATTCTTGAGTAAAAGTGCACAATGCTACCCTCATCTCCTGCCTACAACTCCTCCATAAAAAGTAAGAAACCTTTCTGTCCATAAGGGGGGGGGGGGCTAGCAAACAAAGAACAAAACAGCACATAGGGCAGAGAAAGCATGTAATGTTATGAGAACACAGAACAAAAAGACTACCCAGAGGAGACACCATCAAAAAAATTGCCTCACCTTCAGCTTGCACACCTGCAGCTCTACCTCCTAAAAAAATTGTAAGTCCTACCCAGCTCCTGATCCATCAAATTTTCCCACAACAGAACATAAAATCTTGCAACTTCCTTGTACTGCCGACTTGATTTGCTTGCTTGTACTGCTGTCACACGATTATGACACTGTCTTGGGCAAACACACCACACAACAGACTATGACAATAAAACAAAAATCTGAAAAGCCTATCTTATTCCATATGCCACCTTGCTCCTGGTTCTGTATTGCCACAAACAAGCAAGATCCTGATCTGAAGACAGAAACCCCAAATCCCACTAGCATCCACACAAGGAGGAAACAACAAAGATTCACTGCCCAGCAAATCCATGCAAAATAGTGCAAACGACTTACAAATCTCTTGAAAGAATTTCTTCTCACAAGAAAACAACCAGCACTAATAGGAAGCACAAGTACACACACACACACACACAAACACTGCCCCCATTTGACCCTCACAAAGAAGAACAACGGCACGCCACAGTGCACAAAACAACGCAAAAAGACATACAAGAGATGTGACAAAGAGAGTAGAAGATCATCGACGACATGCACAAGAGAAGAAAAGAAGCGCAGAGAGAGAGAGAGACAGAGAAGAAAGAAAACACATGCCTGTCTTCATGTCAACGCGCTCGACCTTCCCGTAGCTGGTGAACATGCGCTCGATTTCCGACTGGCGTGCATCGTACTCGAAGTTGCCACAATACACCGGCCTTATTCTCGCCATAGCCTGTTCGTCTTCTGTCTCTCCCCCCGCCTCGACGACGCTTCTCTGCGTTGTGTGCGCGTCTGTCTGTACGCGGCTTGTTTGTGCGTCGCTCACTTGTGCAAAAAACACCTGAAGTATAGATACAATCTTCGCTAAGATTTCAACATGCTCTCAAGGGAAAAACAAAACAAAAAACGGATCCTATGACGTCATTCCAACATCGCAACAACACATGCAAACAAACAAAAAATCTGCTAACTATTCCTCTTTCTTCACGAAAAACAAAGTTGCAAAGATAGATGATGTTTCTTCTTCTTCTTCTTCTTCTTCTTCTTCTTCTCTTCACCTTCAAGAAGCTTTTCTTCTTCAATCGCTGCTGCTGCTGCTGATGCTGGTTTTGCTCACCAACGGTTACGGCCTTGCTGTACTGCCTAACTCCCGGAAGACGATATCAAGATCTTAAAATAAAGCAAGAGAATTGTTGTTGCGTGCTGACAGGAATCGATCACCCTTTCCTGCACACACTACTGCTGCTGCTGTGTTATGTGGAACGGAGAAGACGCGGAGGACGAGAAAACCCTAGTCCGTTGCTTGGTAGCCCTAACGAAGCTGAACGACGAAGCAAAATCCCGAACCGCACTCTCGCTCTCGCCCCTTCCGTTCTTGTTTCTGGCGGGGAGGAGGAAGAGGAACAGTGAAGAAGTGTTTGTTGTCGTCACTGCCACGTCTTTGCTATAGAAGAAGAGAAACGTTTACGTGCACGGACTTTGGTCTCGGCGTCGAAGTTGCAGAGGAAAATACTTAGGAGTGTAGATATCAAGAGCGAGAGCAATGCCTCTAGAGCCTCTGATGAGAATGCCTGTTGCGATGTGTGCATTTGCCAAAATCCCCTCTTCTTTTCCTTCCAGGACGGCGCTGCTATCGGGAGCTTTTGTACAGCTTTTGTGCACCACCAGCAGTACCAGCAGCCGAGGAGCTTCTCCTCATCCTCCTCCTCCTATTTCTTCTGCATCATCATCATCATCATCATCATCGCTACTCCCGGTTTTGTTCGCCTCCAACAGCTTTGTGTGCAAGGAGGAGGTGTGCAGTAGCAGGTTGGGGAATTGCTCCTGTTCTTTCTCGGGATCTGTTGTAGTATCATCAGGATTAGATAATAGGAGCAGCAGGAGGAGGTTGATGTCACGGTCGCTGATTTCTATGGCGTCGTCCACTGGCAACCCCTCACAGGTTTGTGGTTCTTCTACAGTATAGAAAACGGTATGTGTCTTTTGTTTTGATGAAGAAGCTTGAATTGCTGCTCTACCACGAGCAATTCTGGGGGTGAATCATGACGTAAATGCTCATGTTTGATGTTTTCTGCTTGCTAAATTTCTTCTGTTTGTAGTCAAGCCTGACTGGTGTTTGCACTCTTCTTCTTCACGCAGACAATTGCAGCAGGTGAACAATTAGATGATGATGATGCAGAAGAAACCGAGTTTTGGCATCAAATTGAGGTCCATCAAGTATGTGCTTTTCTCTCTTTCTTCTCCCTTCCTTGCTCATAATCTCAATCTTTCCCCCTCCAGTTCCCTTCTTCCATTTGCTTTTCATCTTTGAGAGAGAGGTTTGAGGGATTTTATTGCAACAACTTCTTTTGCCTTCTTCCAGCTTGTCCCTGAAATTTTAAAATTTGCAGAAAGATGCTGCTAGGTTAACAAGTTTGGAGGAAGCTCGCACCCTCGCGGATAGCAGCTCAACTGCTATGCTTTCTACCATCTCTCATGTGCGTATTCTCAGTCTTCTTCAGCAAGCTTTTTATAGAAAAATTGGTTGAGAGTCGAGAATGTTCCACAGCTGATTGCAGTAACTGAATATTGAAAGACAACATCAGACCAGTTTCAAAGGCTAACAATCAGTCCCACTTAAGGAGGTTGACGTCAAGCTTCTTATTAAGCATGTTGATGTTTTGTGAAGACTGAAAGCCATTGTCCTAAGAGGGCCACATTTTGATCAAACAATGCAGAGGTACAGTGGGTCGCCTTTTGGATCCCTGGTGTTGTATGCAACAGATGATGATGGATGCCCAATCCTTGCAATCAGCTCCCTATCGCCTCACACAAAGGTACTAAATGAAAAATTGGCACCTATGTGCTTCATCATTCCAGATTTCTAGAGGGAGGTTGATAGGCATGCCTGCAACTGACGAGGATGTTTTTGGTCTCACAATGACACCACTTCCTCACTAGATCAACCTTCTGTATGTTGCACCTGGATTGTGAAATTGGGTCCTCTTCTTGCACGTGAATTGAGACCTATTGATGGAATTTAATATTGTGATAATAGCTGTGTGGTTACAGGACTTGGAAATGAATTCCAAATGCTCCATGCTTATTGCTAGAGATGCAATGGATATAAGGGACCCTTCTGTTGCTGTCATTGGGGAAGCAGAAACAGTGAGAACTTCTTTCTCCCTCTGTTTGTACATAGCCAAATGTATCTATCTGAAGGAGCTTGTTTGGAGGTCCTGACTCCTGACCTGTAATGATGTGTCATTTCAGCTTCTTTTGCTGTTGGTCTTCCACATATTGATCTTCCATGTGTGACATAGAGTTCCTTGTCCTTGAGGGAAGATAAGGATAATCAAGTTCTTGCAGAGGTCTTGCATTTGAGGTTTTGGCTGGCAGGGTTTTATCAATGAAAAGATGGAATTCCCCATGGCAAGTTGCCAAGTACTTCTGGAAGTAGCTCTTGCCTTAACTTGTAAAGCTGAGAAGTGTAGAATGCTAAGAAGACACTGAATTGGGTCAAGAATGCTCAATGGTTGAACAGGTATCTGATGAAAACCGGGCAGGAGTGCGTGCTACATACTTGAAAAAGTATCCAGATGCTTTCTGGGTAGAAATCTCTTTTCTGGCTTCATCTGCATGTGCATGAATTTCCTCCAAAATGCTTGTATGGTCTGTTTAGAAAGATGTTTGAGCTTTCACTCCATCCATCTGGGTGACATAGAACCACAATGTCAGGCCTTTCACCTTCTATTTTCTGTTGCAGCCATTGTGCTGCTTTTAGACTGAGGCAGATAGAAGCCACTGCAGTTCAGCACACATTCATTTGCTTGATTCTTTTTGGCCAAACAGATAGTTCAGAGGCAAATGATTGGTTTCTTTGGTTGTTTGTTGGAAGGTGGACTTTGGTGACTTTAGACTGGTCCGTGTTATTCCCAGAAAAGTCAGGTTTTTTGCAGGAGCAGGCTCAAGGATTAATCCTGGAGGTATGGTTTTTAACTCCAGGCACTGCATCTCACCAGGTGTTTCTTTTGTAGTTAAGAAGCTTTTCAAGACACAATTTTTGAGCCTCCTGTGCATGTTGAAATCTTCAAATAGAACTTTGTGGGATCCAAGCAGTTCTTTGAGCCTACATATGGAGTTGAGATGAACTGAGGGCAGGTTGCAGGACAACCAACAGTATGCCTTCTGTGATTGATCTACTGTTGTCAGATCTGAACTCACTATAACTTTATTAGGTAGTCATCTCTCTATTTTATTCAGGCTGACTTAAATCATAAGTATGGAGAAGTTCTTGGTACTTATGAAGATATTGATCTGTTGGCACTTGGCAGAATTTTCTTGGGAGGAGTACAAAGCTACAACTGTTGATCCAATTGCCGCATTTACAGCTCCCATTGCAGTACAGTGATTCTACCCTTGGTCACAGGCAAACCTTTGCAGTTGTAAACCATTCATCTACCATCATGGGCAGACTACAACAAAATTATGAAGAATTTGTGATTTGTCAATCATCACTTGAATGCAGCACATTTTCATGTTAGGTTCTTTGTACAGACAAGTGTCAAAACAGCTGGAAATCACCAAAGTTCACATGTGCTCCTACCTTGTGCAGTAGCTTGACTTGCTTGTGGATTCTTTAAATTAAAACTACTATTAAAATGAATCAGTACATTGCATAAGAAATGAAGATTCATGCTTGGTATTTCAGTTTTTGAAATTGTGAGACTGATTATTTCAAGGGCTTTCTAGGGTCAAAGTAGGAAGTTAATCAAAACCCATTTTGTTTTCAGAATCAACTGACCCTAGAAAAGTTTCCGTTTGTATCTCTCTCTCTTCCTCTTCCTCTCCCTTTCTTTTCTTTTGTTTTCTCTTTTATGTCTTTTTTTGGGGTTCCCTTCTCCTCTTTGCTTGTCTTTCAGGATTTTACCTTGCCTTAATGTTTGTGCAGTAGCCAACATCATGGCTGCTGAATCTTCCTGTTACTCACAGATTTCTACAGAACTCAGTATGTGGGTTGATGGTTGCTATTGGACTATAGTGCTGCCAGGAACTGATGAGATTGTGGTAGTTGAACACACATCCCACTTATTGGTGTAGATGATTGCTATTCTTCATACTGCATTTTTGTTCTATTACACCCTTTAGTTGGTGTTTCTCCTCTTCCTAGATATATTTTCCAGCAGCTTTAGCAGATGTTCTGCTTCCAATTAACCACCAGTGGTGTGCTTATATGATATGTCAGGGTGCAGAAAGGCCTAGTGTCTATGTAGGCCTCTCTATCCCTTAGGCTTGGATGCTTGCTTGTGCAGGGACAAGCGAAAATGAAATTAAGCTTACCCTCTCGAGTCCATTGCAGCTTGAATGAGGATACTATTGACTTTTTGATGGCTATGTCTCTTGAGTGCTCACCAACACCATGACTGAATCTTCTCATTTCTTCCAGAAATGTGACAGAAACTCAGGATACAGATTTTTTGTATAATGGTTTGCCTAAATTTTTGGGCTGACTATCAGATACTTATTTACAGCTACCATCAGGACATGATGAAGTCCATGGGTAGTCATGGCAGCTTGTCACTGCAATTCATGATGAAGGTTATGGTCTGACACTTTGTGATTGAGTGTCATAAGGTTTTGACCACACTCATTGTCACATTACCTTTAAAAAGCTGTAGTGGAGATTTCTCTGCAAATCTTACAGATTTGGTGTTTCTCTTGTTTTCCTCCTGTGATTTGCTGTTATGGTCTGTTGTTATTTAGTCTTCAAAACTCATCATCCCAAGTATCAGATCATGTCCCAAATCATGTTCAGATTCACTCAAATTAAAATTATGGGTTGGGTACTTGATAGGGTTTCTGATATAACATAGAAGCAGTTTTGCCAACTTATTTTTTTAAACACCTGTCACTAAGTAACTTGGTTATGTTTGCAGGAACATATGAATCGTGATCATGCAGAACAGACCAAGGAGATTGTGGAATCCTCAGTTGGAGTAAAGGTGACCAACCACCTTATTGAAGAGTTTGAAGTTGTGTGTGCAACAATTGCTGTGTAGTTTTTGATCCAGGCTCTAACAAGTACCAGATGATATTAATATTGCTGAGTGTAATAACAAAAACAAAAGATAGATGTAATACCAGGAAGTTCTGTTGTTACTAAAGAGTATACTGCCTTAATGTTCTAGTTGCCATTACGTGTCTTGGTAGCAATTTGAGTAATAGCATGAAGCACAAGTATGTACACTGAGCATGTTCAAATGGGTGCAGATTGACTATGCCAAAATTCTACAGGTGGATCGACTAGGCTTCACTGTTGAGGTGGGTGAGACAATCTTTCTTGTTCAGTTGCTCCTTTCATGCATCCTGTATTTCTGACCGGGATGATGTTCTTTGCCAGAGTTTTCTGACTCCAGTACACTGTGTTTCACTACAGGCTGCCCGAAAGGGAACTCCATTAAAACTCCGTATTCCATTTCCAAGATCTGCAGAGAACCGCAAGTGAGTACTATATTCTTAACTGTACAAACTAAATCTTGAATATTTTATCTTGCATGTGTCAGTCCAGCCTCAAGATCCACAGGAACTGATAGGTCAAACTGATGAAGGGGAAGTAAAGGAAGCAGATACATGAGAACAGAAGAACTGAGAGCCTGCTTGTAGCTTGCTTCGTATTGGATCCTATGGGGCCCTGCTTTGCACTGATGCATCCCCTTAGTGTACTTGTATGAAACATCATCCACTATCAACTTGAGAGGGCCTAGATGTGAGTCAAAATGAAAAATTTAGCAGCATTCATGAGTTTGAGTAAGCTGCTGCTGATGCATATATAGGATTGGCAAGTTTATTTCAGTTCATTGATTTGAGTACCTGAGCACATGAATTCCATTCTGTGATGTGACTTCCAATTCATGATCTTTTGTAAGTGGCTGGACTGGGTATTTGCAGGGATGTGAAGAATTTGATTATTGAAATGCTCCAGGGTCCCACTTCATCATAAGTAACTGGTTAGTCCAACATTGGGTTATACTTCAGATGAACCTGCATTCTAAATGAGGAGGATACACAAAGCTCAATTGGATTCCTTGCTGTAGCTTTAGTGCATTCAATGTATTATATGCCTGCTTGTGCAGGGGTAAACTAAAATGAAAATGAAGCTTGTTGTGACAAGCTGGTTGCACAGCTTGAATGTGGATAGTATTGACTTCTTTTATTAGATATTCTCTTTGGTGTCAGCCAACATCATGTGTTTCTTTCCAATGCTTCTGGAACAGAAACTCACGATCTATTGAAAATGTAGATCAATCTTAAAATCAAGGGATAATTCAAAGGGCATCAAGTTAGTACAAACTAAATGTCAAAAACTCTCCATCTCAACAACCAACGGCTTGTAATAAGTCAACCATGGTGATGGGGTGGAAGTGTGTCTTGAAGGGGTGGAAGTTGGGAAGTAATTAGGCCTACCATTGCTACCCAATTTAAGATAAAAGATGCTTGCATCTTTTGTAACATGATTGAAATTTTTTAATGAAAAAAAGTAACCAAAATAGAAAAAGGGAAGGGGGGGAGGGCGGGGGGGGGAAATTTTGACCCTTTTAGGCTCAAAATAACATTGGCACACTTGTGTAAGCACACATCAGCCTATTTGTG
>Ga0116231_10003378_pt1 | contig 33222 bp, 20 predicted proteins | sample S1TSphgellanicum_2_FD_89695 | JGI IMG/M metagenome (GOLD analysis project Ga0116231, IMG submission 89695) | Host-associated microbial communities from peat moss isolated from Minnesota, USA - S1T2_Fd - Sphagnum magellanicum MG | ecosystem: Host-associated > Plants > Peat moss > Unclassified... | reverse complement strand
GTGTAAAAAGTACAAAGGGGGAAGGAAATGCCACCCAATGGTGGCATTATCCTTTCCCAGAATGTTCATGTGGAGCCACTCTTTTCTGAAGTCTAACTCAATGCTAGTTTGAATAACGGGATCGTTGGTGGGTCGGTGAGATCTAATGGCCTTCCAAGAGGCCATACCGACCTCAATGGTGGCCACCTAGGCCTGAGTAAGAACCTTCTTGAGGGAATACTGTTCTCCAAAGTGTTTCCTACATCTCTCCGACCAGAGGTGGTAGAAAATGAAGTTACGAAGAATGTCTAATGGCTGCTTGGGGTAAGTGAATCCTCTAGTATGGTATGCGAGGAGCCCGGGTGGGTCGTCGTCGCGCTCGATGGTCGCCTCGCCCAGGAGGGCAAAGGCCCAGGTGATCACCATGTCCTAAGGCGCTTGCCATTCGTCCCAGATTATCTTGTAGGCTTTCCAGGCGCGTTGTGCCATAGGGCACTCCAGTAGGCAGTGTTGAGGGGATTCTTCCGCGTTGGAGTCGCAGACTTTGCATTGCGGAGTGATTCCCATGAGTTATAACTAGGTACCCACCGGGAGACCTTGGTTTAGAGTCAGCCAAATGAGCGTGCCACCTTGCGTGGATGCGCATTGTGCCAGAGCATGGTGATCATCTGGGAGTCTGTGGTGTTTCGGAGGTTGAGGCCTTACAAGAAGGTCAATATGTTGGAGGAGTGGGTTGTCTTTCGCGTGTTTATATAGCCCCTTTTGGCGGTGTAGCCGAAGAATGGTGCGTCGCCTAGAGGTGGGTTGGTTCGCCAGTGCCACTCACAAGGGTCCCATGGGAGATCCTGGATGAACCCTGTTTCAAAAATCTAGTACAGGGGGGGCTTTTTACCTGGTGCCAGCGGGTCCTTGGCAATTTTGAGGGTTGCACCAAGTTTCTCTTGGGAGAGTATTATAATCGTGCGGTAGTTTGTTGTGGAGATCATGAGAGCCTGTTGAGTCGTAGCTTGAATGCGACCGTTGATCGTGACTTTTTTGAACTCTATCACGCTGGCCTTGTCTCAGGTGTGCTCGAGCACTAAATACACCCAGTCAAGTGGGTTACCCGTGTCGGGGGTTGGGCTGCCAATCCAGTCGCCTACTTGGATGTGGCTATCATACTTGTCTGGGCGCCATGGAATGTTGGTCGTGATGATGTCTCTACATTGCCTATTTGAGGCGTGGTGGCTCATTCCCAGGTCCGAGAGACCTTTCCATTTTTTGTTTTATGGGCTCCATAGGTCCTTGACCCGAGAGCACCCGGAATGTGCAAAAGCGCATCCTTCATTCAAACCGCTTACTCCGAGCGGGGTGCCGTTTGTACTGAGGATGGACGGGTTGCCAAAGAGTGGCTGCCTAAGCACTTCGGCTGCGGTTATTGGGTCTGATTTGGTCAGGCCTGACCTCACGTTCAGCCAGGCTCCGACAATGCTCTTCCACATCGAGCATTATAGCCTCTTTAGCTTGGGTGTGGCGAGAAGCCAATTGAAGTTGGGGTTGGTGGGGCCCTTGCCGTGGACCAGGAGCCTGGTCTGGTTGGCTTTGTGCCTCACTAGTTCCTTCCAGGGCTCCCTGCCTGGTGCGAGGCCCCTAACAAGTAACTTAGCTAGTAGAACTTTGGACTGAAACTTGGGATCAATGACCCCCAAAGCCACCTTGGGCGGTTGGGAGCGCTAGAGTGTCCCATTTTACCTTGGCTCTCATGGGCGCATCCTTGCCGCCCCAGATGAAGTTTCTGATGACCCCCCTCACCTGGCAGCACACATTTTGGGATTGGGATTCCAGCATGCTGCCAGGTACCATATTGATGCGAGTAGGACCTGGTTCGCCACCAGGATCCTACCTGCCAATGAGAGCATGATGTGGCTCCAACTGATGAGTTTGCCTTTGAGGGCAATCATCATTGTGTCAAAATTTGCCTCAAGGGGGAGGTGGAAGCTAACCTGAATTCCGAGGTATCGAGTTCCTTCGCCGGCGGGAATCCACTTGGGGCTTTCGTCTCCGCCCCATTCCCAAGTTCTTTCCTTCTTGCTGGCCCAGATGGCAGCGGATTTGTGCCAGTTTATTTTCGCTCCGGATGTGCGACAGAAGGTCTTGAGGACCTCTTGCGCCCTGTCCATGTTGGCCGGGAAGCCCTATAGGTACAAGGCGGTGTCGTCTGCGAACGTCTGATCTCTGATTAGACCTCCTCTGGGCAGGGAAAAGCCTTCCACCCCATGTTTGGGTCCGCCATCATATAGCCCATGACATCAGTGGCGAATATGAAGAGGTATGGGGCCAAAGGGCACCTTTGCCTTACTGATCGGGCTAACTGGAAGTCGGGTCCAGCGGCTCCATTGACCTTGATGGCAAAGGAGGCCGCCTAATATAGGGATCCGACCCAGCTCACCCAGGTGCCGCTGAAGCTTAACTTGGCTAGTGCCGTGAAAAGAAACCCCCATTCGATTCTATTGAATGCCTTCTCAAAGTCCAATAGTAGCAGGATGAAATCTTGCTCACTTTCTTCTGCCCAACCCAAAGCTTCTTGCGCCATGAAGACGTTATCCAGTATCCTTCTCCCCTCCACAAAGCCCGTTTGATTGGGTCTAATTATGTGAGTGAGAGCCGATTGGATCCTCCCGACGAGGGTTTTCGCCATAACTTTATAGATGCTGCCTAGTAGAGTTATGGGTCTCCAATTGCTGAGCCGAGCTTGGTCCCCGGTCTTGGGGATGAGGGTTATTAGGCCCTTGTTGATAGAGGCCGAGGTTGCCCCGGATTTGAGCATAGCCGTGAAGGCTTGAAGCAAAGTCGGCGCGACCTCTTCCGCATACTCATGGAAAAACTCCATTGGTACACCATCATGCCCTGGTGCCTTCCCTTTGGGCATCGCTTTGATGGCATCTAGAATGTCTCTTACCGTGAGGTCTCTGGTCAGGCTTGCATTAGTGTCTTGAGTGACCTTCACCGGAATGTTAGTCCAGCATTCCGCTTGAGCTTCCGCCGTGCCAGGGGTGTGCGCGTCCGAGGAGTAGAGGCGAGTGTAGTATTCGGTTATGTACTGTGTGAGATCATTCTGGCCCGTGATGGTCCCCGTCTCGGTTTCCAACTTTCGCAAGAAGGTTTTCTTTTTTCCTATACGGTGGAAGTCAAAAAAGGCTTTAGAGCGTCGTTGTTTTTCATGACATTTGCTATTTGATGAACTTGTTGAGGACTAGTGAGAGTGAGTGACAAAGAATATTCTTTCACACAAGTGAGAGATTAAAAAACTTGAACTTTGTGTTGCTATGCATTACTAGTGACAATCACTTTGCACTACCAATGATAATCAACTATTTTTTTTCTTTTTGTATGTTCCCATATGGTTTTCAATAGTTCATCATTATTTATGTCAATGTCAAGTTTAATTTAAATTGAATTACTATAAATATCATGGACATGAAAAGGCATACGTTAATTTGCTTTTTCATATCCATGTTGTTGGGCAAGGTGTCAAGAAGTTATGTTCAAAAATGAAATAGGTATGATTTGTTTACAATGAACAACCATGTGATAAATTTCAAAAAATCATTCACATATATTAGTTTTTTTTTCTTCTCATCATTAGAATTTAATTTGAATTAATATAAATATCATGGACATGAAATGATGCACTCACAAGCTCTTTGATAGACTCAAATGTAAATTTAAGGTGAAAACAATGGAAGAATAAAGAGTTGAAGCACGTTTCCTGATTCACAGCACTTCGAGGGTAGAGGGGCATGCTAGAGCTTCAGGATGGGGACTAAGAAGATTGACAAACAACTTAATTACTTACTTAGACTTGCACAAAGCAAACAACAAGTTGGTTAATGCATAGTTAGAGCACTTTTGGTGCACGGACGAACCACGAGCAAACACAGACTCACAAGACTCACCATGGTTCGGACTTGGGGGAAGCCACCACCTTCCCCCTTATAGTATACTCTATGCTTGGCCATGGGGCCAACACCCAAATGACATTTTGTCCTGAGACTCCCAAGTGGGAGTCTCGAAATTCTCGAAATTGGGACTTTTGCGATTTTGGAGGCCCATAACTTTGTGTGCAAACCTTTGATTAAGGTACGATTTAAAGCAAAGTTGTAGCCCTTGTCAAGAGCTTTTTAACAGTATGTGACACGCCCCTTGAACACAAGGAAATTGGGGCGATTCTTGACTTTTAGTGGTTGGGAGTCAAACTGCCAATTTGATTCTCGGCCTTTCTTTTGGCCATAACTTGGGTTTTAAATATTCAAATGAATCATGCGAATCCATTTTAAACATCTACATTCCAAGAGCTTTCTAGTGATATAATGAACTTTTCAATCCAATGAATTTTGACCCCTGCAATCGACTTCTAAAAATTCGAGAGTCCATTGGGACTCCAACTCCCAAAGTCGAAGTTCATTTGGGAATGTGGAGGTTCATTCCCTCACACTCTTTTGCACTCTCAGGAACATGAAATGTGACTCTCGGGCTCTTTTTTGGCTCGCACCTTTGCAAGCCCTTGTTTTGGTTATGAGCCCAAAGCTAAAGTTGTGACATGAAAAGGCACATGTTGGTGGGTAGGAAAAAGGAATGAAATAGTTATTAAGAAAGGAATGAAATAGTTATAACAATAAGAGGTAATTATTAAAAAAGAAATGAGGTAGTTAGATTTGGAAATGAAGCAGGTATGAGTTTTTTTTGGAATTTTTTAGGGACAAATGTTAGAATGATTATGCAAAATGTCCCATCTAGCAATTCGTTGAAATTTTCATCACTAGAATTGTAAATTATGTTGAAATGTGCTTGTTTTTAAATTTTAAAGAACGTTCAATATTTTGATTTTGGAACATTCATAAAATATTATTCTATTGCATATTGACCTATTGTGATGAAAAGTTAAGGGATGAAACCCTAAATTGATGGAATAACGCCATTAGCTGCCAAAAGCAAAACATGACAACTTTCGATAGTTGATGGTGATGTGAAAGGAAAATATGGGTTTCTATGGCTATTTTTCTTTTTGTTTGTTTCCTAGTTATGAACATTTTGGGTTTTATTTTTCGACGACATTTGACATGTTATGATTCCTTTCTTGGATGCATTTTTGGTGGTGTGGTTATTTTCACATTGTCATTTTGATGGATGTTAATCAAGGATAATAAACTTGAGCTAGGGATAAGAGGTGGAGCTTTTCAACAATGGAGGCAAAGTTAAGTACCTTGAAAGTTTTTGTTGTAGAATTGGCAATGGGTGGTGTTGAAATGTTTTTATTTTAGTTAACTATTTATGTTTACTGGTCGAGAAGGAATGTCTTTTGTGAAAGATTATATTCTCATAGACGCTATGAATATTCCACTGTGCAATGAGCTTCTTTAGGAAGAATGCAATTTTAGTAGTAGAAGTAAGGGTTGATGACCAAGAATGTGATGATGAAATTAAGGGATTTCGAAAGCAGTTACAAGGCATCTCATTGTGTTGTTTGTGGGCATCCATGTAATTAGATTGTGTTTAATAGTTTAGTGGCTAGGGTGAAAGTATTTGTATTATTGGGAATTTCAAAAAGATATTTTGTTCCTACAACATTTGGGGTGATATGGGGAAGATTGTTGAAAAGCATAGTATTTTCTTTGTCAAACTTTCTAAGTCAAGTGAAGTTGTGTGGAGAGTACTTTGTGGAAATCTTTTGTGTGGAAATTGTCATGTGTGTGGGTGAAGTCAAGCATTGTGTTGTGTTTGAGGGTAATGAACTCATTAGAGTTTATGATCAATGGAGTTGTTGTGTATGGGGTTAGCTTTTATGTGTTTTCTTTGGGAATAAGAGTGTTTAGTATGGAAATTTAAGGGTCTATGACAAATGAAAAAGCTACAATTAACTTGTTGAGTCATGAAAGTGAGATCAAAGTGATATGATTTTTGGAGACCCATAGATTTAGATGCATTGTTTTGATAGCAAGTTCTTGAACATACAACCCATGATATTTGCGTTGATTATAGTAACTCATAGTTATGAAATTTATGTAATTTTGTTTCATCAATGTTATGTTAACCAAGAGGGAAGAATGTGACCCCTAGTTTTTTGTTACATTATCTTTGGTTAAATTTAACTTTTTCAACTTCATTTTTATTTTAAGGGTGGAAAAATCCATTTGAAAATATCATAATATTTCATATATATATATATATATAGTGGATCATTTCCATTCTACCTTAATAACAAACATCAAAATAGGAATGGAATAGATTGTATATACAAAACTAAATTAGGTATGACTAAATATTTAAATTAAAAAAATAGTTAGAGATAGAATTTGATAGTAAATAAATAGGTTTGATCAAAGTACACATGGTTAAACATTTTGAATCCACATTTGACTCTAAAATTGGTCCTTTTTGTTTTTTTTTGTGAACAACTAACATGAGATCATTACATTAAAAGAAAAAGGAAAACAAAACAAAACTACAGTTTGGCAAAGGAGAAAACCAAACCACCTAACAAAATAAGCTAATGGGAAGGGAAAACTGATAACTCCATCACACCTTAAAATTACCCTTGGCACACAAAGTATGATGAGGGCCCCAAAGCTTGTCAAAATTCGTTAAGTATTATTTTGTAATAACAAAAAACCTCTTGATGAATTCAAGAATATCCTTCCATTTCATATGTCCATAGCTAATGAGCCCTTCAAAGATCAAACATTTGCACCTTTGATTTGAATAATAAATTTTTTTATCAATTCTTTCCATCTAGGTGCACCAAACCACCACCCGTTTCAAATATGTCCATATGGGGGTGAATTTGCAAAATTTCATATGAAGTTTTTTATTGAAAAAACATTGTTAAAGGTCAAGGGTTTTTATCTTTCCTTAATTAAGGGGCACTATAAGGAATTTACAAATAAATGACTAATTTTTAGTCCTAATTACCACACTCAATTTATTATAGGGCCTAGTTGCCGTAGACAAGTCATATAAAAATGTAACTTACTTGAACTTTTCATCTATCCAAATTAACTTATGTGGGATCGCCCTTTTACAACTGATTTTATGATTCAACAATGTAATTGCATTGTTTATATTTATTTAAATATTTATTATTAAAATAATAAAATATTAGTATCATATATTTATATTATTATTAATTTCATTAAGTTCAACTTGTACCATGATGACATGTGTCATTACATAGGCTAGGCTTAAAAAAACTAATTTAGGTTGTTAGGTAGGCCACTTATTGTGTGTATTTAAAATCATCTACTTAAAATAACCTAATAGGCACCCTATGTTGGTTAGTTTAGGGAGGGAATATTTAGTTAACATTCCAACATTCACCACAACCCATGTCATTTGTGGGAATTGATCCTTGAACCCTAAGGATGATATCAACTCCTTTACCACCAAGCCACCCCACTTGGCAAAGAAATAATGTGCATTCTATTTAACCTATTTCATTCAAAACATTACATAAAATATCATTTTTTATTTTTGATATCTTATTATGAGTTTGTCCAAATGACAAGGTCAAAGTTTAAACTTAATTTTTTTCCAATAATATACACAAATTTTTTTCATTTTAAAAATATAAATTGATTTGAAAAGAAAAATATTTGAACTTCATTATTTAATACAATTTCAATGATCATTCCATGAAAAAAATAAATTCAATCACATGATTTGTAAATCAATAATAAATAAATAAATAAATAAATAAATAAATTTCATATCTTAAACTTTCATTTGATTCTAAAAGTTATATTATACAATTTTTTTATAGACCATAATTTTACCAATAAATTTTAATTAAAATGTGTGATATATAGTTTATTTACATATTATATGTATAAATAGAAATATAGTAAAAACACTTTTACTAACTATATTATTTATGATATAATAGATTAATCTAGATAATCAATTTTGATTTTTAAATATTAATTAATTCCATATAAAATTAATTAAATTTATGGAATTAAAATTTTTATTACCTTTACATTTATAATATCTTAAATTTTACTTAAAATTATGATAAAATTTTATGTAAAAATAAATTATGTTTTTCACATCTCAAACTTTTATTTGATTTAAAAAATTATATTATACAATTTTGTTTATCATAGATCATAATTGTACCAACAAAATGTAATTTAGATGTATGACATATAATTTATTCACTATATAATGTTTATAAATGGGAGTAGATTACTTGAGGATGAATATTAATATTGATGTAATATCCAAATTTGTTGTATGAATATGTAGGTTTAAATTAAAATATCAACTTTGGTATGAACCCTGATATTAAAATCCCTACCAACCTAGTGCAAGGTCTAGCCAATACCCACATGGCATACTCAAGGTCTAGGTTTTTTCCGTTTGTCATACTTTGACCCATAATAAATTAGTCTAATCTTGGCATTACTTATATTATGTTTCATACTTAAATCAAACATGGTTTTGTAATGTTGTATTAGGTTTTGGGTATTGTTTTTAAGATTTGAACCTTGCATTTATACTTAGACCTTTGAGTCAACTTAGATATTGTAAGGTCACAGGTCAAAATCCTTTAAGGTGTACCATTGAAGACAAAATGGGGGCAACATGTATTGGAATCTTAAATTTGAATCTCCATAAAAGAGTAAAAAACTGTTATATATTTTACAGGTCAATATTTTAAACTATCACATATTTAGGACCATCAATATCATGCATTTTGTGTCTAAGGTATGGTGAAACAATATTAGTAAAATAATATAGAAAAGGGTGACATGAGCATTATTCATAAAATTGCCTTGTCTTCACCTTAGTTTTGGGCCTCCTTTCACCCCCAAACCTTTCTTTTAGTGGAATTTGCAAACTAAGGTTTTTTTTATTAAATATAAGTATGAAATGCTAAAGCTTAGTATTTAATGCACAAGGTTTGAGACTAATTATAGTAGTTGTACATTTAGGAATTATATATAATTATATATATAGGAATAATAGAAGCTCATGAAAAAAAAAGATAAAATGAAACTTAATTTACCACAAAATTGATGGTTTTATGAGTTTCACTTCCATTGAATGCTATTGAATTTTTTTGCAGTTATTTTTTGAATCTCATCTCATTTATGACCAAACTCAAAGTTTTAGTGTCTTGTTTTCCTTATTTTATGGATAACTCTATTGTGAAACATTTTTGGAACACCTTAAAAAATGTGGATTCACCTATTAAGGTTAGGTAGTGAATAATGAAGAATGGGGAAAGAAGATTGTAAAACGTTGTACACCAATAATGAGGATGGAAATTGGACTTGCAAATTGCAAATGTTTTGGGAGTTGTGTTTTGTAATTGCAACATCAAATCCTACTAACATAAGTTTGTAAGTTTAAAAAAAATTTGCTCCAAGTTTATTTTAATGATTGTTTAGTGTTTAATAATTGTTAAGGATACAAACATTTGTTGTAACATGTGTAGAACACCAAGTGTAAAGTGAATGAAATTTTAGCTAGTGCACAAGATGTGTTTTTATGCAATTTATTTTACCATGCACATGGTGGTTGGTATCAAACACAAGGTTAAGCATCCTTGCCCTTGTGAATCCATTGCAAAAAAAACATGTATTTTCTACCCTTAGCATCATGACCATAGTAACTATATAAAAATTATTGTTACTTGACAAACATGAATACTTTTATTTATTTTCATTAACCCAAAAAATAACAATGTTTAATTTGACTAAGTTTAATTTTTAAAAATAAAATAAAACATTAAAATGGACACATGGACCATGAGGGACCTATATGAAGATTATAATTATAATGTAATGATTGAATTTAAACACAGATAATGACATGCCACCATGTATGACCATTCTAACATAAAATATGTTATTTCTTGTTTGATGAAATATATTAAAAAATGAAAAAAATTTTAATTACATGTAATTATGAAACTAAAAAACCTATGAATTGTATATAATCAATTTATTGATTTAAAGCTTGTTTGATGAAAGCCCAATATTAATCTTTTTGTGTGCTTTTGAATTGTTAAGTGTAAAGTAAAATAAGGGAGGGTAAAAGCATGGTTAGATGGTTTGTTTTTGACATTTTAAAATTATATACATCTTACATTAGATAATTTTGAACTTATAATTGTCCACTATGTTTTTGGTCAAAAATATTGGTGGCCACCTTATGGATATTATTAATCATGCAATTGGTCAAGAAAATCTTTTGGAAGTTTGGAGATTTCAATGTGAAATTGATGATAAGTGATAAAAATGATTAAAATCATGGCACAATTTAAAAAAAATAAAATTGTATTGGAAGGATTTCAATACATTTTATTATTAAATTTTTCATTTGATGGTGCCTTATTTTAAAATTTTATTTTGACACCACTATGACATATTTTCAATACACATTTTTTATATTGTATCTGTGATAGATGAATTATCATCATTTCAAAAGTCCATTATGAATCCACTCTTTTCTTAGAATTTATTCATATTTTTCAATATGGATTAGATCATTAAAAGTTATTGCAAAAAATATAATTAAAAAATTGATGATTTTAATGTTGAATATAACTTTACATTTTAAGTTCATTTACAATTTGAAAAAAATTACAACTATGATAATCCAAATAGTTCCCTAATTGTGCTTTGTCCCTAGATTTTATTGAATTAATTTGACATAAAATATAAAGGAAGTCACCAAACTTACTTAGTGTCTTCTTGTTTCAAAAGGGATCGACTAATTTTTTTGACAATCAATCGCAGTTTTTTGTGTTTATGGTCTAGCATCTTGCATTGGAAGTATTTGTGACGCATGCCATGGGAACATTGTTCTTTCTTTAGGTGATTTTTTGCCACTTGCTGATGAACAAAATCCAGTGCAACTTATTCAAAGGATTTTTGTGAAAAAGTTCACCAAAGTCACCAAATCTGGAGGAATTTTTGTTCTGAAATTATCATATTTAGATAGTAGGTTCATGTACGTTGCCAAAATATGGTAGGAATTTTACATTTTTCTATTTTCCTCTCTGAACTATAGCCAAATTTGGCTAATTCCTCTTGTGGATAATCACTAGTGTGGCTACCTAACAAAATTGAAAAAAAACACCCTTGCATGGGAAGAGTGGCAATTATCGTAGTACCTTGGCTATTTCAACATGTGTCCGTCAAATAATTAATAAATTTTGAAACATTCATTTCAACAAATATAACATTCCTAAATATTCACTATTTTCCTTCACAACATTTGTTGATTTGGAAGAAATAATGTTTAAAAATTTCAACATTTCTGAAAATAATATAATTATTGTTGAATTGGCCAAGGTACTAAGGTATTTGACCAAGGGTCCTTCATGTCCCTTCTCAAGGGTATCTCAATTTTATCACAATTGTCCCAGGAGCATCCAAGATTTATTAAAACCACAAGCATCTTGATTCTCAACTAGTTACTACAATGAAAATCAAAGAAAATCACTGATACCACGGCATTGATTTGTGACCAACTGTGGACTAGTGTTGTGCAAGTATTTGATTTTGTTAATAATGGGCATTCCAGTTTTAAAAATATTTCAGAATCAGAGAACCATTGCTTCCAAGTGCTTGAACAAAATAATTCAAATAACTGACAGTTCTAGGCTGAAAATGGGTTTTTTGGCTAAACTTGTAAATTGTCATTTGGATATATTGATGTCCACTTGAAGGCCGACTCGACTACTTAAAACTAACTGCTTCTGACTGGTCTGGCATAATAATTGGCCCATGTGATGATGGCATAATACATTATATTGTCCAAGTTTTCATGTTTATGGTTGAGGCTAGCAAACAATCGACATTCTATGTCGGATGTAATAAAGGGTGTTAGACTAGAGCTTAAATTGTGGATCTCCTCTTAGGAACATACCCACTAAGATATGGTGAGGACATTGAAGAAATATCGCAGCTCTGAAACAAAGCTTTTGTCAGATGATACTATGATTGTGGAGGGGAAGGAATCCTTGTACTGGGTTGTTGCAGACACTTGCTGCTTGTAAACATTGAGCCATGTGGGTGGGGGGGGGGACTTGCAATCTGAACTGAATTGTGTGGAATGATTAGGTCCTTATATACATGAGTGTTCTGCACCTCACAACCACCTAAAAACAAATTGGAAGGAATAGGTTCAAATGTTCATTAACATGTTAAAGATATTTGTAAAGTCGTGTCTTGTTTCACCCTCTGTTTGACCCCCTATCCCCTGTTTCATGCCCAGTTAGTGGTTGTCTGTAAAGTCACCCAAACTAACTAGGGTGAAGTTGGAAACTAGGGACAAGAATTACAAAGTGAGTGGGGGTAATTAGTTTTCTACCTTCACATCCACCCCTATAGCTTTGAAGTATCATAGTTAGGGGTAGCTTGTCATAAGGTTGTCCAATGGTTAATCAACAATTGAAGATTCCACACCGAAAATAAAATATTCTCAAAATTTCAAAATATTCTATATTTTTTTGTCACAAAAATATTCTGTTTGAAAATTTTAGTTTTTTTGAAAATTTCACATTTCTACAAATAATTTAATTAGTGCTGAAGCTTGCCAAGGTACTACTGTATACCTCATTCACTAATTCCACACCACATTGCAAGAAAGTCAAGGTATAACATTGAACAAAGTGAAGCATCTAGCCTTTGGCAATCATTTCCTAAATTGATTTAACATTGCAACGTGCTTCCAAAGTAACAAGTGACTCCCTTTTGATTGATTGTTGATTAGTTCTTCAGGCTGGTTCCCAATCCTCTTCTTGTCCTACTTCAAATTGCTCAACATTCACTCCTTAAGCTTTCATATAAGTTGAATTCATATTGATATGTGTTGGGGTGTAAAAACCTTTGTCATAGGGTTTGCTTGTGCAATCTTCAACGTTTTGTTGGACAATGAACATTCAAGTTCCTTGGCAAACATGCACATTGATGGTGTTCACACAATATTTCTAAGGATGCAAGTCTTTCATTTGCTAGGGCTTGCTTTGCTATAAAAGGCCACTATGGTTGAGGACTTATAGGTGTAGATCCAATCTTGTTGGGTTCTTTGAGTTGTGGATGATTACAAATGCTCATGGGTTTTCCATGAGTTAGTTCAAGATCTACAACCAGCTTCAGAACAAAAATGTGCATCGACCAAGCATTATATTGTGGAAAAAAAGGTTACCAAACTTTTTGGTCAACTTATTACATTCTTGAGGTTAGGAAGAACTAATAGTACCATTGTGATGGGAGATAGTATTGTTTAAAGGAAATATGGTGTGCAACATCAAAGAATCCAAGACCAATAACCATCCATAGACCTTTGTTCTCCACTTTGTTACCCTCTCTCTTCATGCAAACTCCATGTTGTTGTCCACCTTTGAGCTCACCAGCTAGAGCGCCTCCATGCCAAACGTTCTCACACACACTTTCTCTTTTGAAATCTTTCACATGTTTTTCCTTTTGTGAAGCCTCTCACACTTTCTTTTGCCTAAATCTCAAACTAAAAACTAATAGAGAGCTTTGGAGTTTCTTGTTGTTTTTTTCACCCTAAACCTCACGCCCTTCATTGTTTGAACTTTCATGTTTGAAGCATTTTGACGCAAAAAAAACTTCACACTTAAAAGATCTTTCACACATCATTTTGTTAGCAAGACATTTAAACTCAAGGTGATTCACTTTTTTTTTTTTTCCTTTGTACCATGTCCACCCCAAGGTTCACCTCAAGTTCATAAACAACCTTGTTTTTGGCCCAAAGTTAGGGTGTGTATTAAAAAGTCAGTACTTGGAAATTCAATGATACACACATTCAACCATTACATCATCAAAATATTGAATGTCACCATGTCAAGATCATGGCTTACACTTGAATTATTTCTCTTCTAATCTGCATCAGTCAATTAATAATCTAACAATATTATTCTATGCAGACTACATAAAGAAAAAATAGTGATGGGAAAAAATACCTTTGGAATTTCTTTCAAGACATCAAGGGATTTCAAGCCCAACTTTTAGCATTATCACTCAATCACAAACATCCATAGGATCCCTATGTGTATCGACAAATGGTTTAGACTCATGAATATTTGTTCTCCCAACTTTCTGCCCTGAATCACTACTCTCAAGAAATTTTCAAGTGAACATACATTAACTTTGTTAGTTCATGGTCTTCACCCCATTCAATAACACTTCACAAAAATATTCAATGAACTTTGGGCTGTTACCACAGAATGAACCGAACTCCTTTTCATGACCAATAGATTACATATTCAAACAACAACAAAACACCTATCCAATGCTTTGGTGATAGAACCTTGACACATCACTGTCAAATTTTCCCAGTTTATTCCCACATCGTTTTGTTTCCTTAACAAATGTTGTAACCTTATTCCTTTTTATATTCCTCTATTATGCTCATCATCTCCCACCACATACTTCCTTTTTTTATTTTTATAAGCATTGTTTAGACCTTCATCGACAACATGCGCAACCGAAGAAAACATGATAACCTAATGGAAGCCAAACTGTTTCAAACTTGCTTCAAGGACATACTCCCTTGGTTTTAGCATGTACATATTACACAAATCATAGAAAATAGTAAGACACTTAGCTCTTTCCAATGTCAAATGATGATCTTTCCAACAATAGTGATCACCTCGTTAAATCTCATCTCCAAACACCATTTCTACCATCACTAATTTCTCATACCAATCATCATCTTCCAACCACCACACACACTTTCAAGAGCAGAACTTCACAATGGATGAGAACCAACATTGCACACCACACATTAGGAACCAACAACAAACCAACCAAGCACCTCCAACACTTGAATGCATTTCCCTCCATCACTAGGAGGCACCTAAAACATATAAAAGATAACTAAACGAACCTAACTATTCCAGGGAAGGAAACACTTTCCTCTCGTAAGCCTTTCATTAATCATCTTCACACCACCCTAAACTGAAAATGACTCATTAAAAGTTTGCACTCCAACTTGCTTCTGTCTGCAAACATTCAAGTGCAACTTTGAGTCCCAGTATGAAGAAGACTCAAACAAATGCACACATGGAGTGCATTTGTTTGAGTCTTCTTCATATGTGGCCTTGTGTTGAAATGTGGGAGGACCTCAGTGGGTTATGGGAAGGCATGGGCATACTCTGCAGATTGTGGGACATGGACAGTTGCTGTATATGGTCTGTTATCAGTTAAGAAGTTTCAATTCAGGAGTTTAGTTCTAGATGTACATAGGCATTTGTGTGGCAGAGTTTGAACACATCAGGGGTTTATAGATCAAATGAATCTCAGAGTCCAACACTTTCAAGTGAATCTCCAATGTGTTTAGGTCTTTGATCCATCATACTGGGAGTGAGATTTTGGTCAGGATCCAAGTGAGTATCTGAAGCATTACTTGATTCAAGTTGGTCCAGAAGCATATCATGGGTTCATTCAATGGGGTAGGCCCCTAAACCCATTCAAGTGATGGAACCAAAATGTGGGTATAAGAGAGGGAGCTGATCCAAAGAGAAATACCAAACGTCTTCACAAGTTTGTGTAATCAATAATTGAGTAGCACAATTACAGACATCTCATGCAACGGTTTGCTGAATTGGCTGTTAATATTCATTTCAGTTCATTATGTGTACTAATTACTGTTTATGAATGTAATACCATTTCTTTGAGGATTTTAGAACACACCTGATTAACTCCATGGGTTGTTTAAGTGTAGGGTAAAGCCTGAGGGGGGGCTTCATGGAAATACGGGCCGTGTGAGGCAGAGCCAAGCCCATAGTGTGAGGCTAGAGCAATGCAAAGCTTTTGTGCGATCAATATTTTTGTGCACATGTGCATGAATGTGCACATGTGATGAGGCTTGAGCAACACAAGGTTTTTGTGTAATCAATGTTGTATGTGAGCATGCACAAGTGTGCATATGGGTTGAGACTTGAGCAACATATGCTTTTTGAGTGATCAATATTTTAACCATCAGTTGCCACTGAAAAGATACCAAGTAAGAGTAGTGGCTATCAACCTACCATTTGCAACTTCACTCCACTGTTCATCTGCTCCTACCTGATCGTACTCAACAAGACTCAAAACACATTTCTTTGGATAGTGCTTGACCTTTCTCAAGTGTTGTGGGATCTGAGTTTTGTGTGTTGCCAACTTATCAAGGCAGCAGCAGGTGGGGAATAAAGGACACTGAGGTCCATGATATCAAACATTCTAACTTTGAGCTAATCACAGGGTAATTATTGCTCAAACTATCACAAACATGAAAGCCAATGAAATTCACCCAAAAAAATTTGGTGGTTTGATTCCTTCAAAGAGCCGGATGTGCACCCAATTCAATTTATGTTTTCTGAGCAACTTCCCAAATCAATGTGAGCTCTACAACAGCCCAAAAAGTTGTAGCAGAGCTTTGATGATGATGATGATGATGATGATGATGATCCTGTGGAAAAACTATTGAACCAAAAAATCTATAATGCACCACCCAGGAACTGATTTGGAAACCTAAACCCTAACCCATGACATCTGATCTGAATTGCATCCAGTGATCAAGATGTGCTCTAATCTGACAGTCATCTCTCTACACTTTGTGGGGGAAAAAAAATCTGGGAAGAAATACAAAGTTTCAAATTGCATGTCACAGCAATGCATTTGCTATTGTTGTCCCTCCTCCTTCAAAATCCACAATCTGTGTTCAAGGACTTGACTTCCAGCAGGCACAGCCAACTGTGCTCTAGATCCCCTTAAAAGCTCTTGAAATTTTCCTACAAGCTCAGAGATGATCCAGCTGCTGCTGCTGCCATTCAGAGAGCTTGCACGATGCTCCAACTACTTCCATGCATCGGAATTCTGGAGAGAGAAATTCACAGGAAGTCTAGACTGTTAACAATGAAGCTGATGAAGCTCTAACGTTCTTTCTTCTAGCTGGAATGAGGACCATGCATGAAAGACTCAAGAAATGCAAGATTTTCATGAAAGTGGTGGCAACTACTTGAGAGCATTGGGATGATCACAGTTTGCGGTTTGAGGAAGTTTTGTGATCATGTTGTTTTATACCTGGCTGAAGTATGCTGTTGGGTATTGTGATCCTGAGTAGGCTTGTTGATGATGATGGTGTGATTGATGACCTGAAGAATGCCATGGAACACTGGCATTACTGCCATGCTGTTGTTGTTGCTCAGTTGGACTCAGGAAAGTCTCAGCTACTCCGTCTGCTGCTGCTGCAGTAGCCCCACTGCTGCTGGAAGTAGTGGCAGCAGCAAATGCCACCATGCTATTACCACCTTCCAGTTTAGTTTGTGATGCAGCTGGAAAGAAACCGGATGTGCTTGCAAGTCCGCTGTTACTTCCCAATTCCCTGATGTCCAACACGTATGCACCCAAAAAACACCTTCAAGTTCCACCAAAAATCTGAAACACAAGGAACTTCCAAGACCAACAGATGCTATGTGCTATGAGGAAGCTGTTTGAGAATTGAGTGGAGGTTCAAGCAGAATTGAGCAAGGTTGTTGATGCACACAAGAATCATGTGTTCTTGAGGAGATTTGTGGCCATAGAGATGGATAGGATAGTGATACCTGGACATCTGAGCTGGGAGAAGGGAAGCTGCATTGGACTGATGCTCCATAAAGTCTTGAAGAATTGCTGGTTGATCTCGCTGTTGTTCTGGCATATTCCATTGCAAAAATGAGGAAGCTGCAGCAGCAGCTTGTTGTGCACCTGTCATGGCTCCCCCTCGTTGCATGGCCATCAACTGCATGTTGCCCATAAACTCATGCTGTCAAGCAACAACAAAATTGGTCAGAGCCGATCATAACATTCTTTAACATTCAAACTTGATCATGATCCCTACTTGTCAAAATTCTTCTCTATGAAACTAGATCACATTGCACACAGCAGCAAACCCTAGAGCCCTGGGAGGTGAAGAAGGCCCAATGAAGTAAAGAATGAAATTACCCTGTCACAGTTGGACATTGGAAATTGGCAACAAAATCCATTGTAGCAACAAAACCCATTATAAAATTGTTGAATTTTTTTAATGGTTTTAGTTGGATGATAGAAGATAAGATACTTTTTCACCAATGTGCATTATTTTTTCTAATTTCACATTGTTTCAATAGTACGTTTCTTACCTATCTAAAGGAACCCTAAGGCATTTATTCCAAAAAGAAAAATTTATTCCAGAAGTCTATCCAAAGATTGATTTGTTCAGAGAAGCCACAACAACAACAACAAACAACAACAAAGCTTCAATGACAACAATGAGGTACCTGTCTCTGCATGGCATTCGCAGCTTGATCATAAGCATTGGTGACGAGGCTCTGTTTGAAACCACAAACACACCAAATTACACAAAATTGTTGATGAATTCTAGAATGTTTATGGTGCTCAAACATTTTCATAGATCTGTGGAGGTTCCAAGGAGACAGAATTTAAGATTTCAAGATCTGATGTGGCAAAGTGCAATGGACAAACTCTTCTTAGAGCTTTTGGTTCAGAGATGTACTATATTATAACTCTTCAGTAATTGAAAATGATGTACCTTGTGTCGTCGCACTCTTTCAAGAGCTTGTTCTAGTTCTGTCTCCATGTTTGCAAGCTGCTGCACGGATGTAACAGTTTGAATGATTTGCTCGTCTGCTAGAAAGAACCTGCATATCCATGGATTGAATTGATTCCCAGAGACCCCCACCCCACCGCAACAACAACAACAGCATGTGAATTCTACATTTCCAATACTCTGTAGACCCCTTGTAGTAACCTTTTCAAATCTAACTAATCGGCTTGTGCAGCAGTTTAACTGCAAGTTAAGATCATTGAACCAAGATACAAAGGGACACGTTGCAAGCTCTAACTGTAAAGGAATTCTGAAGCTCTCTAGTTGAATCATGCCCAGGTTTAAGTTTACCAAACCGAGATACAAAGGGACACACTGCAAGCTCAGATATAACTGTAAAGGAATGGATTCTGAAGCTCTGGAGTTGAATCATGCGGGTAGACTTAGACTTTCACCTTGCTCGTTGTTGTAGCAGGTCTTTCTCATGTGTTAGTTTCTTCACCTCATCTTGTAACACTCCAACTTCGTAGCTTTTGCTGCAATGTTGTTCAAATGTAGTAGTTCAGAACTCCGCAACCACAAACACACATGCACAACAAAATTCCCCACCAGGCCGGCCATGACTTGAATCAAAGTCAAGAACAGCAGTCTAAACAGTTTCTCCTCGGAGAGACTTCTCTAGTTCGCATCTAGCCATAGCTATATAGAATTGCTCGGCAGCAACGACAACAACATTACACCAAATCTTAGAGAGAAAGTAAGCTCTAGACCAACAGCTCAAACACCCATCGATGATCGAGCTGCTGCAGCAGGAGGATCCTGAATTGCTTTCAGAAGCTACAGTTTCGATGCTCGTCTTGCCTGATCGTACCTTGATCCAGAAGCAAGTTGTTGATTTAACGCGAGATCCTTCTCTCCTGAGAGCTTCTTCAATGCCTTGTGTAGATACTGCACAATTATCAAGCTTCAGACTGGGTTAAATGAATTGAACCTGTTGCATACTTGATGAACTCGATTCTGTAAACTTACAAGTACAACTTGTTTTCATTCATTTTTCGCACAATCTTGTTGTACAGGCAATAAGAAGACTGATTCATGTGGGCGATTTCTACAGGTCTTCAAAGAGCTTCTAGAGAAGGTCTTTGAAAGGGCACAGCAACTCGTTGAATTTTAAAGCTTAGTACCTCCAGATTCTCGCTCTTTCTGTATGGTTGAAGTCGTTGAGGATGCATCCATGATCGTCATCAATAGTATCCGCGATGGCAAGGATCACATCCCACATAGACAGACAAATGCGTCACATATATTGCAAGTCACATTATAGTTTCAACTTCAAAGGGATCATCAACTGATGCATGTTGCAGTTGTCATGCATTGAACAGCAGCTAGCTTGCAGGAATCACGGTACTACAAGTAGCCGTCGCATTGCTAGGACCAGCCAGCGCCGATCGAGAGCTGCTCAACTGCTGGTGCGACTTGTGTTTTGTGAAGAACTTGTAGAGCAATTAGTATAAGCTTAGATTAAGAACTTCGAACAAAGCTGCTTGTGCAAGCTTCGACTTGGACAGAATAGTATATATTACTGATCTACTTCATCAAGAGCAACCTCGAAAACTTTTCTTCTCCCTGAGGATGATTAAGGTTGGTCATGGTGCACTACACACACCTAGTGTACTTGTTGCGATCGTGGTGCATGTGGAAATTCGCGAAGCGAGTCAACATATCTTCAAAACTGCGCCCCCACCAGAAGCCATCGGATCCACTCTAGTCATCATCATCATCAGCATCCGAGCTCTATGCATGAACCCAACCACCATGATCTACAACTGTTTGGAACTCTTGCTGATCAACATAATGTCTAAGTACTTCAAGCTGGTCAAGTTCTGCATCCACTCGAGGTGCGACCTGGTGGCAGTCTCGAAGAAGTTCTAGTCCTCCTCGGAAAGAAAGTTGCAGACTGGGTTTTTTTTTCTTTTTTTCCCTTCCTTAATATGAGTTACCAGCGGGAAGCACTAGAAGATATAGTCTAGAGAGGAAGATGATCATGGAAGTTACGGAGTACAATAGTGCACACACCTTTTGTTGCGCTCGTGCAATGGTAAGTTCGCAAAACGCGTGATCACATCTTCAATACTGCAGCCAGGATCAGCGGAACCCCATCAACATCATCCCCACAACACAACATTCAAGGCTCCAGCATCGAGGTCTTCACCACTGGGATGTCATACCTTTCTAGGGCTTGTGCAAAACTTTCTTGCCAATCAAAGCAATTCAAGGCTCTCTAGATCTCGCGGTATCTGTATCTAGGTCTGTGTGTCTCTGCGCTGGTCTCTCTGGAATTGCTTGCTCTAGGATCAGCACCAAGGTGGTTTTTCGAAAACTGTTTTGCTGAATTTATCCCTAGTAGCTGCTACTAGAGCCAAGACAAAAGAACTCATGAAGCAAGATCCGACGACAAACCTGCAATTGCAATACTGCGTGAGCTTTCCAGAGGGCGAGAACATGATGAGGGCGACGTCGATGTCACACAACACGGACAACTCGTACGCCTTCTTTATCAACCCATTGCGTCGCTTGGAGTATGTCACCTGCCTGTTGGTGGGATTCTCGATCTTCTTGATCTCCAATTTCACCCTTCCCATGATCGCTCGCTAGGTATCTAGCTACTCGCGGCTTATACCTAGTTCGCGGTTTCCAGCACCGGAAGGATTTCGAGCACTGCAGCTGATCAGCCTAGGAAGGGAAAAAAATCACAACAATCGCAACACAAACAAAATATTCACGACTTCTGTTCACAACAACATTGGTCTCAAGCTTCTACTAATTAAGCTTCCAAAGAGCAGCTCTGAAATACTCAAGCTGAATTGCTCTGAAGATTTCCCATATAGGCCGTCTGATCAGCAGGGTTCATCAAAAGACAAAAACCTTCATGGTGCATGTGGGTCGGACCTGCAGCAGTTAACCTAGAATTCGTCCAGCAGGGTGTTGACCAGTGTCTAGGGGAAGGAACTTGAAACGTTCTTCCTGATTCCAAGTGACGTGTATCTACCAAAGATTTCTTTGTCGCAGACCTAGCTCTTCAATAATTCAGGCTAAGTTCAACAATCTCCAGCTAGCTCCCAAGCTTGACCTGCAGCCCGGCACTAAAGATTCTGATCTGGTGAAGCTGTGAAAAACCTTAAATCCTGGTTCAAGGAGAAGTTCTTCGATCCTAACTGCAATGACAGTAGCAGAAATGTCCTCTTGAATCACACAATTCTAGATAATACGTCCTGAGTGTGCGTCTGCAGATCAGCTTCTTGCAAGCAAAAGTGTTGTGATCTAACAAGATGATCCAGAATGAGACGGAGCTCATTCAGCTAGTGCGAGGTTGAATTAGCTCTGCCTTCTTGGGCGGTGGGGTACAAAGCTTACTTGCTGCTCAAGGGTAGTGCACGTACAGTACAGCAACGTTGTGCTCCAGCTTTGGACAGCAGGCCGGCGCTTCTTTCGACAGTCCGACGCTCGTCGTCTATTCCCAACCCCACACCATAGATACCTGGAAATCAGTTGTCACGGCTGTTCAGACACTGCCCTCTAAGAATCTACGTAGCACCGTTCCTGAAGAGCACTAAACGAGGAGCAGGATTGCTCAAATGATCTTAATATAATTCCCATGAGACGTTCCAGTTCCAGAATTTGTTTTTTGTGATCCACAGGAACAAGCAGCATGAGGAACGAATTCATGTAATGCAAGAAAGTCACAGAGAATTAAGGTGGCGGCAGCTAGCTAGTCAGAAGAAATCGCCGATCGCAACAACACTAGTGCAGCTGCAACACCATGAATATTCTTGGCAATATCCCTAGCAAGACACGGAACAGCAGGAGGAGTAGAAACAACAACAACAAACAATTTCAAGCGCTCCTAGCTCCTTTTTGTTTTGTGACAATCGATCAAAGGAAATCGAATTCATGCCACCAGCAGCTTCCATATCCATCACGTACTGTGTGCTTTTCTTCCCTCAGACTAATATCTCAGCTGCAATTCTCCTAGCAAATCTGGATAAGCCGCCACCGCCCTGAACATGAATATGTTCTTTCTTTGTAACTTCTTGCCAATCAACTCATCTCTCTCTCTCTCTCTCTCTCTCTCTCTCTCTCTCTCTCTCTCTCAGATACAGCACCAGTCGAGGATTCAGGGTCTTACGAGGCAGCAAGTATTCCTCTAGATTCACACATCCATCATGAGTTCTTGCGCCACAATTACACTTGAGGAGCGTCGGCGCAATGGTCAGAGATTCCGCAAGTTCCGCTTGATGATGATGATGATAATGATGAGTAACCCCCACGAGCTAGCCTTTAATCTCTCGCAACGCGTTTCGACCCAGAAATTTACATCCGGCCGACCCCTGCTGCAACCTCCACGATCGAGCGCTAGCTGCTAAGTCTGGAAAAACAACGCGGTCGGGTGTGCGGACTGACGGCAACACAAGTGAGTTCTTATATAACTATGAGATTAACGCGATACCGTGATCACCCCGCATAAGTTGCAGCAGCAGGAGCTTCTGTATTCAACCTTCTTATCATCATCCTGCAGCTGTGCAGCTCCATAATTATCGATATAACACTTACCTACGACTATGTATCTCCTCAGACTTTGCTGGAACTTTCTAGTGGCCCCGGCGGATGGGATTCCGTGCAGTAGCTGATACAGAAATTCTCTGTCAACCTGCACAAGGATTCTTCCTGCTCTAGATGAACTCTCTCCAATCGAAACAAACTAAGGCTTGCAGAAGAAGGCAGCTCGATGGGGGCCGGATGCTGCTGCTGCTGCAGCAGCTTCACCACTAGTTCTAGTTATAAGAAGTAGAATATCTGCAGCAATCCATGATGCACAAAGCTTGATGAACCCACGACCATATTCAACAACAAAAACAAAGAACTACAAGAGAAAACAAATAAACAAACAATCACCACAGCCTGCTGCACCACCATCACCACAGCGAAAGGAACACACCAACACACGCATACACGACATGGCAACAGGAACAGGAGAAAACAAGCATCAGTTCCGTTCCACACCCTTCGGTTGCGCACCCTTTCGTGTGTTGGTATGTTGGGGTCACCCTTGAACAGGCAATCGGCGTATGAGTTGGCGCCCGTTCTTGGCGCTGGCACGGTCACACCATTCGCTGCAGTTGCGACTATGACGACGGAGGGACGGACTGATCATGGTGGTGGTGGTCCCGCTCGGGTGTGCGCGGGGGAGGAAGGAGGGGGGGGAGAGCCCGGGTCCTCCACCATCTCAACCCCGCATCTACAGCGCGCACTGGGGGTGCGGCCGCAACCCCACCACGACCACTACCACTCGCACTCTCACGCGCGTCTCGATGGTCTCGATGGGCGCCCATCGGACCCCACCGCGTCCAACCCCGCACATCTCGCCCTTCATTCATCGCCGTCTATATTAAGCCCATCTTGTGACCATAACAACCTCCACAACACCACCGTCCTCGCCCCCCTTCCCTCTCCACAACACACACACACACACACATAAACAATCAAAACCCTTTAAAATTACCAATATTCAATTACGACCTCCTCCTCCTTTTCCTCCTCGATCCAACACCAAAACTACACAAAAGCGAAGAAAATCACACACACACAACACAAAAGCTTCAATTTCTAGTATTTAAAAGCTTCTACAATAACACCATCGATAACGCCAACAACGTGTGATCGATTGCACTAGTCTTGTGATGTGCAAATTAGTCGTAGAAATTATAGTAATATTTTTACTTCTTCTTAATTTGATGATGATGATGACTTTAAGTTTTTTAAATTTTTTTAAAGTTTAAAAAAAAAAAAATTGGGCGGGGGGGTGGGTTTTGTTTTGGTTATGGAATTGTGAAGGCTGCGCTTGATATTATTATGTGGAAATTAGGCAACAAAAACTGTTTCTTGGTGTAGCAAAACGTTGTGCATGGTGGGACCCTGTTGCAAGGGGAACTAGCTGAATACGTCAAACGATGGAAACGTTTCCGCCAAAAGAAAATAAAACAAAACAAAAACAAACAAACAAACACTCTAGTGAGCAAGCAAAAAGTCACCACCCTAAAGGAATAATTTTTTTTTAAAAATAAAAAGGATTCAACACTGCAGTTGTCGATCGCGGAACTAGGCACAAACTCCCCATCTAAACTTATCTATCTAGGTGTCAATTTTCATACCCGCCTAGCCTAGCCTAGAGTGTGTTTTTTTATTGGGGGCCAAAAATTTTTGAATTTTTTTTGGGACCTACAAAATATGATTTCAACATATGCAAAGGATATTGGTGAAAAAGAATGGCCCTATTTCGCCAGATTTTTAAATAATAAAAGTAACAATGGCCAGAATTTGTACAACACTTTCCAGCAGCTAGCAGAAATATAAAACTTGGTTCTTAAAATTTTCTACTTTTAATATCTGGTCTTATATACAAATTTTTGGCATATTGATTTCTTGTGGATGATTGCCAGTTTTGGCTACACCACAAAATTGAAAAAATGAAAACCCCTGTGTAACCAGAGCCTGGTGTTGGTATCAAGGCTCCAAGTTTTCCAAAACTTTCATAAAACTTTCATACCAGTCTGGTCCCGGGTACCTCTTGAGTTCTTTAATAATAAGCTTTTGTGCCAGCCTATTTATCAGTTTTCATACTGGAGCATGGTCTTGGTATTGTTGTAACCAAAAGAAAGGCCCAATGAAGCTTGATGACTATGTGTGAACATCTCATAGTGTGCTGCCTACGTCATTTGCACATACACACTTTATTCAATTGACTTGGCTACATGGTCCAGATGCAACATTTCAGTAACACAACCCGTAAACATGACATTCTGGAACATTAAGGCACAGTCTGACATGATTTGTCAAGCACAAGAGATAGCCACATGCATAGGCACAAGTATCTCACAATCAGAAAGCAAGAATTGGATCTCTCTTGGTCTTCCTATCCAGGTATCATCCCATAGTTGCTATTGCTATCTTGAGTTTGCTTGACAACACAAATGATTTTGCACACACACTATCTCTAAACATAAACCAAATTTTTTATTGTATTCTCAAGCATAGAGCAAGCTCTTCTCTAAACATATCTTCATCAACTACTATCAATTACTACTCTTCATATCCTACTATCAAGAGTTCATTTCTCTCTTCTCCCCTAAACAATACTCACCACCGCATTCTTTCACCAATATTGCATCCCAATATGCCTCCCATCCTACATTTCCCATCTTCTCACCAATTCATTCTGATTCCCAAACTTATATCATAGACTCTTTACACAAATCCTCATAACACATATGTTAGGGCTATAATAACCACACTCATCTTCTCAACTCTTTTTATGTTTTCTTTGCAAATGTAGGATCTAGGAGACCTTGAAGGTAGACTCATTCATCATCTCCATCCTTTTTTCTATTCTTAACGAACTCAAAACACAAAACCAACTTTCTACTCACTTTGCATTCCAAACATAATATTTGGATTTCACTTTTTGCATAGCAAAAGTGAAATAGGATACAACCTTTCCTCCATAGAATGATCACACTAAACTTAAATTTATTTATTTATTTATTTATATAAGAACATCTAAATTGTCAATCTTTCAATTTTCTTTTCATTTATCCACCTCTCTTCCTCTTTTACATCACCAATTCATCCAACACCACCAACACCATTGAATTCTTAGCAACAAACAACAAACTAAAATTTTAAAAACACAATTATGACTATTCCTTTTTTAAATTCCTTGCATGCCATAGGACCACCACTGCCATTTTTCTTCATGATTGAAAACACAAAAAGGTTTAAGGGTCACCATCCACAAGCAACCTTAGGTGAAAGTTTCAAAACTCAAAACATTAATGTTTGTGTAGTAACCCATTAAATTTGCTTTTAAGCCACATTGGTTCCAAGGTTTTCAAATTTCGATATTGTCTAGTGTCACCAAAAAACAAGGACACAAACAAACAAAATGCAAAACACGTATATACTAAATAGCAAATACACTCTCCAAACTTCACACTGGCTCGAGCTAGTGGCCACCTAAATTCTGTCCAGAAACTAGCAAAGAAATCGCCTTTTTCATCATAGAGAGGCTTGAGGTTTTCAGGGGGTCAGATCACTCTGATCTCATTCACTTGAACCCACTGGCCTCTTTTCTCAAAGTCCTCAGACCCACACAAATCACATGATCAAATTTCCTTGACACCCTTGTTCCATTTGATAAGACAAAAAACAAGAATATAACACATTGACTTCCCCAAGTCCTTGCTTCAAGAATCCTTACAAAAAACTACACCCATCCCTTCTGTGATCGACCTTGTAGACTCAATGGACTGTTGTAGTCTTTTGGAGTTCCCAAAATCAAGGTACTTGCTCTTGAAAAACAAGATAACAAAACCCAGATACAAACAAAACACAAACATAGACTCTTGAAAAGAGTTGTTGGCTGCTCTCGAGACCTTTAGAACTTGTCATCATTCCCCCTGCTCAACCATCATACCCTATTCTAAGATAGATACTCTACCTCCTTGAATACATTACGCAACGGATTATTTTTGTACTTTCCCTTGAGACAAAGATCTACAAACCTCATTCCCGCAACTTCTTTTATTTGCAACAACCCAAAATCAAAATCAAAGACCACACTTTTAATCCTCCTCAAAAGTCTAACAACATAGCTTCTCTTTCATCATCCCCCAAAAACTTCTACACAAAAATATGATGCCCAAGTCCTTCCTCAGAAGCCTTAAATATTCTCCTCAAAATCCCCCTTACTAATCACTTTATAGAAATTTGATCCACCAAGCCTTGAAAAGTTATCATTGGGTTGCTCATATTTTCTTCCATCTCCAAAATAATATCACCTACTTCCTTCGTCATATCCTGCCAAGCCACCAAAAACACACAAAAATTAAAACATAGTAAATTTTATTTTCTTTTCCTTTTTTAGTGCCATTGAAACACACTGCAATAGTTCAGAGCAGTCCAAGAAGCCTTGACCCAAAAATAGCTGACATTGTTTTCAGGTCACACTAGCATTGGGTTTAAGATTGATTTTTGGTTGGTATGAAACAAATATATACAAGATATTTGAAATTATTATAAGGGTTGCATTGTCTTAGTCATACTAGCATGCTTGTCGCAACCCTATTTTAAGAGAGTGTGAGGATGAAATTCACACTCCTGAAATGGGGACTTGAGAGTCCTTCGCGACTCCTAAAATTTCAGAGGTCAATTTCAGGGGTCAAAACACCTTGCATTGGGGTGCTCTTTATATCATTGGAAAGCTATCAAAGTGTAGATGTCGAAAATGGGCTCGTATGGGCCATTTGGACATCTATAACAAACATTATGGCAAAAAGAAGGGTTGGGAATCAAACTAGCAATTTGACTCCCGACCACTAAAAGTCGGGAATCGACTCAACCTCGATGTGTGTAGGTGGAGTGTGACACATCGTTCAAAAGTCTCAAGGAGAACTACAAGTTTGCTTTAGACTTCATCCCAATCGAAGGTCTGAGCAAAGAGTTATGACCTCATAAAGTCCCGAGAGTCTAAATTGGGACAATTTTGAGACTCCTCCTAGGGAGTCCCGAGACAAAAAGCGATTTGGATGTGGGTGTCACGGAAAGGTGTAGAAAATACTATATGGGGGAAGGTGCTGGCTTCCCACGAGTTCGGGCCGTGGTGAGTCTTGTGAGTACAAAGTTGCCCATGGTTTGTCTTAGCATTAAAAGTGTTCTAGAAAGTGAACTAACCAACTTGTTGGTTGGTTTGATGTAGGTTCAAGTAAATAACTAAAGCTTGTCACTCTTCCTAGTCCCATCTCGGAACTTTAGCATACCCCTCTACCCTTTCTAGTGCTAAGAGCTAGGAGCGTGCCTCGAGTTCCTCACAATTCCGCTGTTTGAGTAACTTAAACCCATCTTGGGTCTAATTAAGAACTTGGGAGCGCGTCATTGCTACAAGTGAAATCTCACCACTTTAAAAGAATTCTAGAACATAATATTCAACATAACAATTGTCAATTTGTGAAACCACCTCCACATTAATATATCTACATGTTAATTTGGGCTTCACATTGTTGTGGACAATTAATTGATTGATAAAAAAAATGAATTGATTTTGTGAAAATTAAGCTGTATTTAAATGAAAATATCGAATGACATTACATGCATCTTAAATTGAATGGTTTAATTGGATTGGATTCAAATTTTTTACTTTGACAATTAAATTGAAATACATTGAATGGAATCTATCTATGAAGCAATGTAGTTTGTTTTGTTTTGTCATGTTTAAATCTCCCTAACCACAACAATTGATGTCGCATTATTGGTGTTTCTTGATGGATAGGGGTGCAATCACCTAGTTTCAGACTATTTGGAGCTATGGTGTGAAAGGTATTGATTATCGAACCACTTTTCTCAATGAAACTAAATAAAATAAAATAAACCTAGAAAGGTGGCCTTTTACTTCTATGGCTAAAAAATAAAGCTAAAAAAGGGGCAAATCCACTAAAGGTTTACATACTAGAATAAATATTTTGCCTGCAATTCCCCTTAAACCTTAATCCCCTTCTCCATGAGTGGCAAGCCATAACAATCCCAATTGAAAAATGGCTCCATCAAGCCATCCAATGTCACAATCTACCATTGATCATTTTCCTCCTTTGCCAAGACTACAACGGCCATCATCTCTTTTCCATTACTTGTTGTCAAGTATGAAGAAGGTGGGATCACAATCACTAATTATGACCCTTTGCTTGAGCTTGCTAGATTTTATAATTATGAAGGTTTTAGTTAGGATTTGGTTTCATGATGTGCAATGGGGCATGGGCCACAGCTATAAGGATTTGATGACTTAATCAACCATTCAAACATCACAGTTGTTTAAAAATCAAAACACGTTGGTGAATCATGACTATAATTTATAACTTGTAACTTTGCAAGTTACAAGTAGTTAACTAAAGCAACAGCTTGGATCAAACCACTTAATCGACCGTTCAAAATGCCGTGTCAAGCTTGGGAGGATTTAAGAATCATGAACTGTAATTTGTAAAGCGCCATTGTGCATTGAAAGGTTATGATGCATCATTGTGCCATGCAATTTGCAAGTTGAAATCATCATTGGTTGGCGATTGTTGATCAATTATTGCCAAAGCCAAATCTTTCTCCAAAAATATATGATCTCTATTCCAAAATCCTAACCCATTGTGACATTGCCTTCTTTTCTCTTTGCAAGTTGGTACAATCTATGATTTTGGATTTTGGAATTTGTAATGTGTGCATTACATACTATGTAATGTGATGAACATTAGTGGTTTGTGTCATTATGCAGTGTGCACTAGAGTTTAGTGGTTCACTAGTTTGTGTGTGCACTTTGTTGTGTACTATGATTCAATAGTAATTATTGATGGACAATTTCAATTATGGATTTTGAAATCTCTTACAATCTTCAATAGGTGAACTAACAACTTGGCATTTTAAGGATTTATAATGGAAGTATTTTTAAATCTCCATATTTTTTTGATAACCTTCAATTCATGGTTTTGAGTGTGATTTAAAGGTCTAGGGTTTTCATTGAGCTTCAATCAAGTAATAGGTTTGATCAAGTTTATTATTTCACATCCTATTGATTTCAAGGTTTGGTGCTCTCTAAGTTTTTTATCTTTAGACTCCAAATTCCAAATTTGTTAGTGTGTCACTCCAAACTCTAAAGGTTTTGATAAATTGGAGAGTGCACAATCCAAAGGTTTAAGGTTTAATGGTTGAAGTCTACAAACTACAATGTAGAGCTTTAGGGTTTATTATTTGCTCTATAGATTGCATTGTGTAGTGTAGAGTTTTAGGGTTTAATGATTACAGTCTACAAACTACATTATGTAGTGTAAAGCTTTTAAGGTTTACTAATTATACTATACAAATTATAGTGTAAAGCTTTAGGGTTTGCTAGTTGCAGTGTATACCTATTGCTAGTGTAGAGTTTTAAGGTTTATTGGTTACTGACAATAGAGTTAAGGTTCGTTGATTATTGACAACAAAGTTAGAGATTGTTATTGTAGGTTTTACAAACTATTTTACGTTATTGTGATTCTTTTTTTAACATGGCATCAAGTTGCACCTTCCCCAAAACTTCAAATTCCATCATTTCTCTTCTCGAATTGTTATACTAAATGTAACATCCTTTAGCAACCAACCTCTAAACCCTATCCTTTTTGAACTTGAACCTTTTTATAATGCTAACATGTGCATTTATGTTGAAAATACTAAGATGAAACAAAAGGTGTGTGAAGTAAATAAGGTGTTTCAAGATGTTTAGAATGTTAAATTGCCATGGGTTAAATCGATGGTGGATGCACATGGCAAAATGCATCAAGTCAAATGTAAGGTTTGTACCGAGATAAAGGGAAAAGTTATTGGCCTTTAAATTGAACTGCCTTTGGAAACACAATGGGAGAAGGAAAGCTTTAGAGGTGGTTGTAAGATAAAATGGTTCATTCTTTGTGTCATAATCCAATTTTTGGTAGAGTCACCATTGGTGTCATTATTACAAAATGTGGGTGTAGTTCACTAGTCCCTATTCATTGGACCAATGAATTCACTGCTTTCCAACTAGTCCCTATTTACAAAGACTAGTGAATTCACTACTTTCCAACTAGTCCCTATTTACAAAGACTAGTGAATTCACTACTTTCCAACTAGTCCCTGTTTACTAATACAAGTGAATTCACTCAAAAGCTAATGAAATCACTTAGCATACATGAACACCTTTTGTTGTAGTGCATGCATTTATATGTTATTAACATGGCATAAAAAACATTAATTTTCCAAATTTGTGGCTAGATTTAGATTTTCAACTTGAAAAAAAAGACATCAATAAAAAAATTGCAACATATATACACCAAATATGTAGTAACAGACTTTTGAAGTTGAAAAATATGGACTAGTTTGATGTTTGTGCCTCTATATACATGCATTTTCATGTATGAATTTTATTTAGGATATATTATAAGGACTCACTATGTGATATGTTAAAAAAAAAAAAAAATATGTGCAAAAAAATTATTAGAAAAAATTTAACCAAAAAAACTTTTGAATGGCCTAAAATAAGCCATATTTTCATAAGTCCATATCATAATCATTTTTGGGTGGATTTCAATTTTTATTTTTTTAACATGTACATTAAATAATTTTTTAAGATGTTTATTTTTCATATGAGCTTTTTAGTTCATTAATCACCATGTAATTCCCCACTAAATTATTGATATTACAATAAACTGCCATTCTAAAACTTTTAGGGAATGGAACATTTGTCAAAAATGAGCCACCTTAGAGTGCATACACCTTTAGTTGCAAGAGTTTGTAAAGTCATTCAATACTACATGAACAAGGATTTTGTCCATGCTAAGAATGAATGTATGTATTTTTCCATAAAAAATGAACCATTGTTAACCAAATTTGCCATGTTATTGTTGGTGAAAGGAAGAAAAAATTGGTGAAATTTTGTATTTGTTCCCACATGTTAGTTGAAGGCAAACCTATGACTAATTATGAAAGCATGAACAAGCTAGTGCATTTCCTTGATGTGAAGAATTTTCCAAAAACCCATTGTTCAAACATAGTTGGTTGGTAGATGGCAGCTTGCATGCATGATTTGGTTGTCAACAAAATGAAATCTTTGGTTGAAGGTGCTAGATTCATTTATTTTTCTTGAAATGAAATTATTCTTTTGATCAACAGTCCTAGATTTTTGTTCATGTTTATGTGGTGGAAGATTAGCAACATACATCTTTGTTTTATCCTTGTAACATGTGGTTCATGGGGCCACTTCTAATAACTTGAAACATGTATTAGTGGATGCCATGGTGTTGTTTAGTGATTTGAATTAGGAAATAATTGCATTTAAACTAATACATTTGGAGCTAATGGGTGAATGTGTTTTAAAAAATCAAAATAGGTGTGGTTATTCAATTGAAAGAGGAAAATGCACCATTCATGATTGGTGTGTATTGTATGAGCCACCACACCAATTTCAAAGTCCAAACTTTTTCTTAAATGGGCATTGTGAAAAAGATTAAAGACATTGTGTTATAAAGTTTGTATGCATACTTCTCTCACAGTCTAAAGAAAACCCAAAAGTTTGTTAACTTGGCTAATATTGTGGAAACATGGGGTCATTGAATTTTGAGGAACATCAAAACCCATTGAATTTCTATGCTACTCTTAGCTAAGAAGGTTATGTGTGAATATTATGCCTTGGTTTTAAAGATGCATCAAAATGCTAGCAGTAATATTCAAACTACGCATAATTTGGAGTTGTTTTTTGATTGGAGGTAATGATGTGGTTTTCTTGTATTATGCACATGTTGAAAAGGTTCAATGACTTGATTAAATTCTCCTAGTTTCAAAAATGTTTTGTCTATGATTTTGTTATTGTAGTCAAATTATGCATAGTTATGACATTCTTGGTGCGAGAATGTTATGGAAGCCCAAAGAAGCAAGAATTTTTTAAAAATTTTAAAAAATTTATAGATCAACCAGTGTAATTTGGTAAACATTCACGGGTAAAGAATGTTATGACAAGGTGCTAAATGAAGAATTTTAAAGAATTTTAATGTGCAAAATGAAGAATGT
>Ga0116231_10003377_pt1 | contig 33224 bp, 28 predicted proteins | sample S1TSphgellanicum_2_FD_89695 | JGI IMG/M metagenome (GOLD analysis project Ga0116231, IMG submission 89695) | Host-associated microbial communities from peat moss isolated from Minnesota, USA - S1T2_Fd - Sphagnum magellanicum MG | ecosystem: Host-associated > Plants > Peat moss > Unclassified... | reverse complement strand
TTGTTTAGTTGTGTGCAATTGCATGTTTACAGATGATCATCTATGCAGAATATCAGTTCCAGAAGGACCAATGAGAATGACAGAAAGACTGGTTCAACAGATAAGAGCCATAAAGGACGAGCTTGGGGATAATGATGATGATGAAGATGATATTGTTGCACTAGAAAGAAAGATGCAAAGTGTTGGTATGCCTGCCAATGTCTGGAAGCATGCTCAAAGGGAGCTCAGGTACTTCAGTTGTTGAAGCTTATTTGCTGTCACTAACAGCGTAGACTTAAGTTAAACTGCACCTTAAAGACTTCAAGGTTTTCTGCCAGTCTTGGTGGTTTACATCATCCTCAACCTGAAAGAATTGAATCTGATGGGCTTCTGTCATGTGAATTGAGAAGTAGACAGCTCTGTGCTCCATTACATGGTAGGTAGGGATAGTACCCAAGGATTGTTGGTGGTTCTGGAGACTGCTGTGTTGAGCATTTTGTATTCTTCAGTTATGTGATGGGATTACAACTAATAGAACACTTGATGCAGACGATTAAGAAAGATGCAGCCACAGCAACCAGGATATGGCAGTTCACGCACTTATTTAGAGCTGCTAGCAGAGCTGCCATGGCAGATCAGTAGTGAGGAGCGGGAGATTGACCTTGTGGCTGCCAAAGATCGACTGGACAGTGATCACTATGGCCTTAGCAAAGTGAAGAAGCGCATTATCGAATATCTGGCTGTCCGCAAGGTCTGTTTCATGTTACTAGTGTAATTTGTCACTCTAGAATTGATTTTGTTTATCTGTTTCCTAGTATAGCAGCTTTGCATACTAGCTAGAATGAGAAGATGGGCAAAGAAGTTGTGCAGGTTTTTTGATGAGACTGAAATTTTCTCAAAATTTGGAATTCATGCAGCTCAAGCCAGATGCTAGAGGACCAGTTCTTTGCTTTGTGGGGCCACCAGGAGTGGGCAAAACCTCACTGGCATCATCAATTGCTGGAGCACTAGGGAGGCGATTCATCCGTTTATCACTAGGTGGGGTGAAAGATGAGGCTGACATTAGAGGACATCGCAGAACGTATATAGGAAGTATGCCAGGCCGGCTTATCGAGGGCATCAAGGTAGATGTTTCTTCCATTTGTTCTTGTAATCTGTGACCTGTCTAAGAGTCTCCAATTCTTGTGTGTTTCCTGAAAGCTAAATGGATTTTGGCTTGAGGTTTGTGGATGGCAGAGAGTTGGGGTGAACAACCCTGTAATGCTATTGGACGAAATAGACAAGACAGGGGCTGATGTGCGTGGGGATCCAGCTTCAGCTCTGCTTGAAGTCCTAGACCCTGAACAGAACAAGACATTCAATGATCAGTATCCTGCCACATTATGATATATTTCTGGTATCTACATCTGATTTTTTATCTTTGAAAGTTGAAGCAATCTTTAATTCAGATTGTAATCAGCTATCTCAATGTGCCATTCGATGTATCAAAGGTGGTGTTTGTTGCGACAGCAAACAGAGTCCAGACCATGCCAGCACCTCTCTTAGATCGAATGGAGGTTATTGAGCTGCCTGGTTATACACCAGAGGAGAAGTTGCATATTGCCATGCGACATCTTATACCCCGTGTCCTCGAGCAGCATGGCATCACAAACAAACACATAAAGATTCCAGAGGTAAGCTGATGCCTTATTGGCTTCTCCTTTGTCTTGAGTTTTATATGGGACAAGCTCAATCTTTGAGTTTGAGATGATTGTCTTGCTGTATTCAGGTGTAGAAATCCTAGACAAAGGAGGATTAGTTGTGGTTTGAGCAGTAATTAGGTTTTATGGTACATGATCAGGGTTGCAATCTGCTGCTCACAGTTGAATTTACTGATGTCCTGCTCTGACAAATGCTCATGATATCAACATGTTGTGAGGCTTCATTGCTTCAACCATTGTTGGTCTGGAGTTGTGAGGGAGAGGGTCATCAGTTGAGAATTCCTTGTTATATATTACCCTCATTAGATCAACTATGAGGTCAATCTCGAAAGCTACATCCTGCCCAGATCAGATAGGATTGACCTGATGGTAGTATATTTGAGTTCACACCAGGCTTGTTGGGATGTGTAAGCCTATGGTCGAGCTCACAATTCAGCGATACACCAGAGAGGCAGGGGTGCGTAACTTGGAGCGTCACTTGGCAGCACTAGCTCGAGCAGCAGCAGTTAAAGTCGCAGAGAGGGAGCAGTCAATGAGGAGGGTGACAGGGGACATGATACCAGAGGTCTCACTGATGGATCATGGGGAAGGCAGAGGAGGGCTTGGAGATGGGGGTGGAGTAGAAATGGAAGTGGAAGCTGTGGGTATTCATGGTCGAGAAGTTGCCAGTGCCATGACAGATCTAGAGCCTTTGCTTGTGGATGAGGCAATGCTTGAAGTTGTGCTAGGGGTGAAGCTCTACCCAGTCATTACCTTTCACTCTTGAAGTTGACACTTGTGGAATTTGCATCTATATTTCACTTATGCTTGTGGTCCCAACTGAGTGATAATGAGTGAAAGACAAGAAGAAAGCTTTGTCCACAGAATATACTTCTTTTGGGAGGCTGTGTGCAATATAGATGCATGGACTCTGTCAGTTTCAGCACCTTAGGCAATAAGCAAACTATGGTAAGAGTATGCTGTGTAATGGCTGTGAATTCCCCACTATTTCACTGGGATATTTAGGGAGCCTTTCTTTTGGATATTTTCTTATTTGTCACTGGTTTTTGCATCCAACAGTCATTGCTTGTGGGGTATGAGTTCAATTCAGCATTTGTTCTGCATGGAGTGGGTTGTAATTTCAGTGCCTGGATGTGGTGAGGCTCTGAAATTGGCTGACAAGTCGTCTGTGGATATGCAGCCACCAAGGTTTGATGGGAAGGAGGCAGCTGAGAGAGTGGCAACTCCAGGTGTTGCAGTAGGACTAGTATGGACAGTAGTTGGTGGTGAGGTCCAGTTTGTGGAGGCCACTGCAATGCTTGGAAAGGGGGACATACATTTGACAGGACAGCTAGGAGATGTCATCAAAGAATCAGCACAAATTGCTCTGACCTGGGTGAACTCTTAAACTCCCTAAAAACATGCTCCAGAGTTTCTGGCTTTGAAGCCTGTGAGGGTTGTATAAAGTTATTCACCATGTATCCTTTAGCCCTGAGGAGTACAAGCTTGAAGGTCTGTGTTTGTGATTGGATGTAGATTAATAATGAGTTTGCATTGGAGTAGGTTCGAGCAAGAGCTGCAGAGCTGAAGTTGGCAGTGGCTGAAGCAGGGAGCCTCCTCAAAGACCGTGACATACATATCCACTTTCCAGCTGGTGCAGTTCCAAAAGACGGTCCATCTGCAGGTGTGACATTAGTCACTGCCTTGGTGTCTCTATTTGGAAAGCGCTGTGTACGGGCTGATACAGCCATGACAGGCGAAATGACTCTCAGAGGGCTTGTTCTTCCTGTTGGGGGAGTCAAGGATAAGGTACTGGACAGACTACTTATTTTCACTGTGTTGGTTGTCATGCTTTGTCATTGACACTCATGAGGTTTTGACTGAACTCGTTCTTGTCAGGTTGGTTTCCCTGGAACTTACACAACTGTTACCTTTAAAGTTTTATCGTGGAGATTTCTCTGCAATTGTACAGATATGGTCACATTTTCTGTGGCAGACCAGCAGTCTTTTGTGATTAGTTGATGAAGAGTAGCTGAAATCATGTCACCCATTGAATTGCAAAGTCTCTGACACGAACACTAATTGCTTAACACCAAGTAAAACATTGTTCCTGATATTTACCAATTTCACAGATATTGGCAGCACATCGCTGTGGAATACAGAGAGTGATACTGCCAGAACGCAATAGAAAAGATCTACAAGAGGTGCCTGCTGCCATCCTTGCCAACATGGAGGTAACATTTTCTGACCTCAAAATGTCTGAAGGCAGTCTTCTGAAAGAAAACATCATTCTCTTCCAAGAAATTGCTGCTGAATTGTGTTGTCTAATCCAACTGTAATGCAGCATATTCCAAGCAGTACTGTCTGTCTACACCTCAGCTTGTAGCTCTTTAGATTCTCATTGGTGGCAGTTATGTTATCAGATATTGCTGGCAAAAAGGATGGAGGATGTTTTGCACCAGGCTTTTGAAGGCGGGTGTCCTTGGAAGCCAGCATCCAGGTTATAGCAAGAGGTTTAGCAGGTGGCAGAGTACACCATAACATTTATCTAGTTTGTTTTCAAGTCTCCCAAGCACTTCACACTCATCGAACATAGAGTATGTAAACTGCAAGATTCATAGATTCAAACAGCTTGCTTCCATCCTCTTCTTCATGAGAAAGTCTGTAACAGACTGCCTAAAATAGAGGATTATACTTAGCACTTACAGACAACAAATATTGTCAATGTGTAAGATAGAGATATGAGGTTAGAGCATGTGCAGTTTGTCCCTCAGGGTTGTAAGTCTTTGTGAGATTTGTAATTGAATCAGTTTCTCAGAAACTGTCATGTTTGGACCTTGATTCACATCATCTTCTTCTGATGGGGCTTTTGTGCAGAGTCAGCAGACATTGTAAACTTCTGATACTGAAAACAGGATCCACTTCCTTTAGACCATTGGATGTAATCTTGGAGTTTTGTGTCAGGACACCTGACTGTCTTCTTCATCTTTGAACATCAATGCTGAAGAATTCACAGGAACAAAAGACTATTTCTTGGTTCGCTGTTGATCACTTATCAAGGTTTTGTGAGCATAGTCTCTTCATGTGGCCAGACTTTTTGGGCTTTTGACATTACCTCTGGGAATGTGGCCTGAACTAAAACTCAGAAGCAAACCTTTTTTTCCTTCTGCAATGCCTACCAAAGATAGCAACCTGAAAGCAAATGCTCGGAATTCATCCAATTCATTGTCAACATGTGCAACAGAGTGATGAAGTGGGAGGGATCAGAAGAGGCAATGTGGAACAATAAAAGAAAACACTGTCTTGATTCTGTTTGTTGGAAACTGCTGCTTCTGATGCATGCACTTCTTTTTGGAATATTTGATCTGTAATGATGCAGGCATCTGTGGAAGAGGATGGCACTTCTACCTACTGGTGCGTTCTTCTCCTGATTCATATGACATCTCCTGAGTAGAAACAGGATGTGCAAAAGATTCCAGTCTAGAGCAGATAAGCAGCACAGGTTGAGAAGCACAACTGTTTTGTGAGCAGTGAGTATACTAATGCACCGGTTGGGGGATGAACTTCACAGGGACACCTGCAGCACCATTTTGGACTGATGCTGCAAACCTCATTGACCATTTTTTATTGTGATGGTTAAGATCTTTCCCTTCTGTTTTCTTTCATTTGAGGTCTTCTCCTGTCAGAAATTGTTGTGCTTGTCATATGGATCATTGTAGTTTTACAAAATAAGTTAGTCCAAACCATTTTGTCTTTGATGCTTCTAAAAGCTGCTGCCTGGAGCTTTGCACATGGTAGTTATACATGGCCTGATGGCTCTCTGAAGGGATCATGACTTTCATATTTACTCATAAGCTGCATGAATTTCTGAGCATGAGAAGTGCAACTTAGATGCAGACAGCTGATTCCATCAAGAGACACTGCATTCTTTGTGATATCATACAGATTGATCATCCTGTAAGTCCAACTGTAGCTGATCAATAAGCACTCAGATGTTTCTCTGGACCTACACTGTAGGCATTGTTCACCGTCTTGTCAGCAATGCATCCTGATGACAAAATGCAGTAAGATGCTGAAGAACACAGATTTCGGGAAAGTCTTTCTTAGAGTGAAAAGTTCTGATTTGAACTCATGCTTACTTATTGAAAGACTGGACATGAATTGGACGTTTCACACCCTCTATATTTGAAGAAATCATCAAAGTTGAACAGGTCAAATTTGTTAGATTATAGTCACTCAAATAAGCTCACTGCTTCTCATGGTTTCATATGTTATCTGGAAGGGTGACAAGCTTGTTGATGGTGTCCAAGAGACTCTTGATATGCTGCCTGCAATGGCGAGTTCTGTTTCCACCATGCTGCACCTCTGGCAGGAATTCTTTTGTGGACTCTCAATTTTGCACTGTCATGGACACATGTGATTCAATAGTTTTGTGCAAATTTTGATCTTTCTTGCATGAGCTGGAATTTGGAAATTTCATTCTTGACATGCAACATAAGAATGACCTCCTTTGGGCTTGGGAGGGCAAAAGATTGGTGTTTGTGACCCAATAACTCCACCAAATCAAGGGAGCAGTATGGACAAAAGTTTTGAGTCATTTTGTCGCAATGTGACTGAGGTATGTGTATAGCAGAATTCACTGTAAAAGTTCTTGGGAGACCTTACCGATAATATATGTATGTTAAATTGATTGCATGGTATGTTTCTTGGATTTTGTTCAATATGACACCGGTGAGGGCATCAATGTGTGGTTGCCATGGTGCAGGAGGAGATATTTGCATCATCCTTTGCAGCAGCTGTCTACTTGGAATCAATCAACTTCCCTTCTGACAAGAAGCTAAGTTGCATGACTGTCTGGAAATGAACAGCTGAATCTGGGTGCTCCTTCCTGAACACGAAGGGATGGGCAAAGTTCATGAAAACTATTCCATTTAAGGAAACAGCAAGCTTAGTCACTCATTTTTAATGTGCTAGTTCTTTGGGGGAATTTTGAACACATACCAGGTCTATATTGTTGGTGAAGCTGGAATCCAGTTGGAGCTCAAGCAAGCTGGCATCAGTTACATTGGAGGCCCTGTACTCATCTCTCCTCTGCCAGGCCCCACTTATCTTTGCTACTTACTTTAATCATGGGCTAGACAGGATACTGATATTATTCTCTTTTGGCAGAACTGTGGTTGCAAAACTCTGCTTCTTCTCCCTGGTAATTCACCTCCAACTGTGCTCATGTTTCAGATCCTTTGAGTATTTCCACTCCTCTGTAGGAATAGGGCTTCACCACCGGCTGTGCTTATGTTTCAGATTGTCTGAACATTTCCACTTTGCTGTAGGAATAGGGCTTCACCACCAGCTTTGCTTATGTTTCAGATTGTCTGAATATTTCCACTTCTCTGTAGGATAGGGCTTTCAGAAAGACACAGACACACAGAGAGACAGACACAGAGATTGTTTCTTTGTCCTCTGTTGGCATGTGGCTTCTCAAAGCTGTACTTTTTGGTGCTTTGTAGGAGTAGCAACTCTGGAGATACTCCAAAGACCTGACAACTTTATCCAACCAGATGTTTACACAAACCAGTTATCCAATCTTCTTTCTGCTAAAGAAGTTGCCAGTGCTTGAGCTCAAAGATAAGCAACTAGTTTATTGGAAGCATGTACCAGGGGATTGGGCTTCCATTGACTCTTTGTGACAAATAATTATTCAGTAGGCCATGGCTTCACAGTGATTGTGCTCAATCAACCAACAAGGCCTTCTAGATGCCAAGCCATATGCAAACCATGATGCATTTCAAGATGCAGCTCTAACCGCTGGTGTTTTCAGTTCCGTCTAGTACCACTACATGTTCTCTGAAAATTTGTGACGTTGAATGTTTGACAAAAGGTTCCAACTCAGTGGTTTTAAGTTCCCCAGGAAGGTTGACATGGTATTTTGAAGTAATGAAACATACTTGTGTGGTCAGTGTGGTGGAACTACAGTACCGTCGATCATCTACTGAATTCAAGGGTGGGTGCTGGGGTCCAGTAAACCCTAAACTCAAGTACCAACTCCATTGGAGAGGAAGATGAAGTTGGAGAATCGCCAGAGAATTCCAATTCAGCAAAAATGTAATCTACTCACTCAGGTGTAATATCTCATCATTGATCCTTTTGAGTTTTGGGCCAATACTGCATGTTGAAGCATTGTTATATTACACAAAAACTGTTGCAATGGTTTTGTTGGGACTGTGTAGGAATGGTACAATATCTATGAACTTCAAAGTCATGTTGGATTGTACAGCTTATGATATATGTTCATGCCTTCATTGACCCAAATTGCGGAGGAAGATTCATTTCAACAGAGAATATTCTTTGAAGATTCAATATTTTCCTTCACAAATTTTGTTATCTGAGGAAAACATTTATTGAAAAATTTAACATTTCTGAAAATAATATAATCAGTGTTGAAGCTGCCAAAGTAGTAGGGTATTTGGGTTTTGGAGGAAGTTCCACTTAGAGTCAATAAGACGCTGGCTTTTATCTTCCCTCCTCATGCATTCACCTGTGCTTCCCCCCATGATTTATCCATGCCATCCCCACCAAGCCACCAGAAAAATCCAGCATCACATTTCTCTCTTTCACAACACAACCCATTTAATTGACCACGTTATATGATATAATCTTCTACAGATGATCATTCACTCACCATAGTGACCAAAATGAGTCTGTTGTAGTGAACAGAATGTGTCTGTTGAATATGTTCTTTTAATTCGTGAATCTGCCATCCCCACACCTTATATTGTGGAATGATCTCACCTGTGGCCATTATGTTGGGTGTGTCACCTAGCTCACCCTAATGGACTCAACTGGCACCTTACCCAACATAATGGGCAGGAGCTTGACAATTCCATAGTTCATAACCAGCTATCATGGATTAATCTTCCACTTCCCTATGCAGATAAAGAACTAAACGGTAAGGTGTTGGCAGATTAGAGTTTCATTCTGGAACAGACAAGGCCTGGCCCATCCCAATGTGTAAGACAACCGTCAAGCCCAACCCTTGTCTTACCTGCTGGAATGGGCTGAGTGAACTCTTGTCTTGCATATTCGGAATGGCCCAGGCCACACCCATTCCAAGGCATAAAGTGCCATCATCTAGTATGTAAGAAACTTTTGAGCAAATCTTTAGGATATCCAACTTTATGGTTTTAAGTCTGAGTTAGGTTGTTTCATTTGCTCTTTTGAGATCCATTCTTCATGGTTAGTTCTACTATTATTGTCTTAGCTACAAGTTTCAATATAAAATAAATTAATCCTTTTTTTTTGTTGGACACTTTGTCATGAAATCTTGTTTCTTTCTCTTTGGCTTCTTGTTCCTACACCTACAAGTTTTGGTGTAGAAGGGGTTTTAATTTCTTATTATGTTGTTTCATATTATTTTTTCATGAGTGGCTTTATTTTTGGTGATGCCCAATTCCATCAGTTTAATTGATCCTTGGTGATCTTTAACATTCAACTAATTTTTTTCCTTACAAACTTCAAATTTAGTTTAATTTTGCATGTGAGAACTTGGTGGAATTTTTCTTCTCAAAACATATGCTACCTTATTAAGCTTATTAACTCAAGGTGAAGAAATTCTCTCCAAACTTGAATCCCCATATTTGTTCTTCTAAAATTATCTATGTGCAATTTTTTATCATCTCATTCTCATTTGTCTAGATACGTGCAAGTGGGTTAGCCGTTGCAAAATTTTGCACAAGGGAATATTATAACTCAAGATCTCAAAAACTTCCCTCAAATCATGATCAAAACCATGTTGAATTGTTTTTGGAACTGTTTCCAAAAAGCATCATGAGCCAAACAAAGTGAAAAAAATTCTGCAAAAACAGGATTAGGGTTTTGAATTTGGAAGATTTGAGGTGGTCAGATTGTTTCTTGATTGGCACGGGTTTGGAAACAACATCAATAGCATGACAGAAAATACAAAGCCTTCTTCCACGACGAAGAAGAATGTCAACTCTCAAAATACAAAAAAAGATGAAGGGAAGCAAATCAATTCCACAAAAGCATCATCATTGGGAGACAAAGACTCTAAAGGAGAAAAACCAGGATCTCCAAATAAATTACAAGCTAGTGTACCGTTACCTACATTACCATTAGGACAACGGGAAAGTTATCGAAATCAATTTAATTTGGCAAAAGCTCAAGCAGATGCTGCTGCTGCTCAGGCAGCAGGTGGAGGAGGTTCAAGAATTTCCACATTATACCCATCATCACACCGCCAATCTGGAAGTTCTCAAATTTCTTTCTCATCACGGTATAATCCCTTTTCATTCCCATGCATCAAACTTTCTTCCCACTCTCAACTTTTGTTAGCATGTGTCTTATCCCACTACATTGGCTGTACATTAGGGTTTTTTTCAATTTTTTCTGTTATCCAAAATTTGGCTATTTTTTCCCAAAAATTTCCAAAATTAGTCAAATTCACATTAGAAAATAAAATAAAAATTTTAATCCCAATTTTCTGGTTGAAAACATGACAAATTTTGTTTGGGGAAAAAAACCACTAGTGCACATGTTTTTGCCCATACATGTGCTTTTGCCCATGTATGCACTTTGCAAAATAGATTGAACAAATAAATTGTCGTTTTATACAAAGACATTAATACTAATTAATGTCACAGCTCACTACTAATTGCACAGATGAGGGCAATTGGAGCTGAAGAATGCATCATTTTGCTCATGGCATTTTGCTCAAGAAAATGTATAATATGTCGAAAGTTTATTGTTCACAATTGCACATGCCTTAGTTACACTTCGTACACATTCTTCAATGTCGTAGTTTCAAACTTGAATTTTTCTTTTGACCTTGATCATGAGAGGATAAAATGGCAACCCAATTGAGTATTATGACACAATTACTATTGTTTCACCTAGAATGAATATATGACAGTATGATCTTTAATAAATATGTGGAATTGATTAAAACACGGAATTGTAACAAAGTCATGAAAATTCAATGATATCATATGCAATGACATGAAGTGTAAACCAATCATAAGCTTGACATGGTGATTCTTCATGTGGCAGAACTAGTAATAGATCATCGCGACTTCCTCGAAGCAAAAAAAAGAAGGGCCAAGATGAAGTCATGCAGGTAGTACCAAATTTCCTAAATCAAGAACAACTTATAAGTATTTTATACCTAAAAAAAATGGGCATACCATCAAAATTGTGCATTCTATTGAATTCATTGGTGGAACCAGCGTTTTTTTCTGTGACAACTTTTTGCATCATGTTGACCCCAAAAAAGGAGGGGAAAAAATTGAATATTTTGTCACAGAAGCATGTCTGGTCTTTTTACCAAAACATTTGGCGGAAGCAAGGACTTTTTTTCAATTTATGCAGTCAAAAGATTAGCAAATTTTTCTTTCAAAACAGCAAATTTAGTCGACATTGCACTGAAAAACAGATTTTTCCACAATTTTGTCCCAAAAAATTGCTAGGTTGCAAAAGATTTGCCTACCAAACCAAAACTGGACCATGAAACCTTGCATATAACAGGAAGGCATTGACAAAACTCAAGCCAACACCATTGTGTAATTTGGTTTCCAATTCACAATAAATAAATTAAAAATGAAAAATGCCTGGCAAGGGAACAAGAGAAGGAAAAAAAGAAAGGACCCAAGTCCAAATTCACAATGATTATCGATAAGACATTTACATATTGTTTTATTTTTGGTCACTTGTTAAGGTGTTCAATGAATTTGGGAAAGATGTTACACCAAAACCACTGGTGACATTGCAACCAACAGTATTAACTGATAAGCTCTGGGCTGAACCTGGTGCCCAATCCATTCAAGGTTCAGATTTGGAGCATTCTGTGCCAATTTATAGGTAAGCCTTCCTTGCAACAAATCATTCAACCCTTTTGGTTGCCTCCAAATCATTGGATTTTAGGGTGTTACATGAAAACACATGATTTTGAATTGTTGCCCCTTTTCTTTCTATGTACTACTAATAATGAAAAAAATGAAAATATTCTCATCAAATTAATCAATTTGATATTCTAATCAATTTCTGAATGAGAAAGCATGCTCTTTTTTTTAATGTTATTTTAGGTCGAGATTTTTCTACCAAATTGCTCTCACTTTATTTGTACATAACGGGTTGTGACATCAAGTAATATTGAATTTTGCATCCATTGAAATACACTAAAGCAACTTTTCTCTTCATTATTCCTTTTCACCTTACTAGATTTATATTGAAATCCAAGTGGTTTTGCTAGTTCAGAATGTTGTTACCATTAATAACAGCATCAAATTATTGTTTAAAACTAAACAAGTATGCGTTTCTTTTGTTAAGAGTATGTGTTGAAAGCGTATTTTACATCCAATGGACAAATTCATTTACATTTTATCAATTAAAATTTTTCACCTTCTATGGATGGGACAATTCACTAAATTTTTAAGGTGCAGATTTTGAGATTAATTTGCCAATTGGGCTTTACAAAAGAAACAATTGTACAGTCGAACAGGGTTTTCAGTCACGAGCACAGCAGGGAGCTTAACACCCGAGACAATTGACCTCGGGCCTGATCTTGATATCGATGAGCAAGACTCCAGAAAATCTAGAAGCTTTAGATCATCATCAGTAAATCTTGATACAACACCAACCCCAAAGCTCCAAGTCATTGCTGTGTATGCTCCAATAATCACTCCAACAACAGAACCGGTATTAAACCTTTCGAATCAATTGCTTCTAGCACTCTCCAAGATGATCTAATGGAAAAAGAAATTTAAAAGTAACATTGTACTTTCATTTTCTTCTAATGGTGTGTGCATAATATTGCTAGCATTTGATTGGGACTGTATCTTTATTCATTGGTTAAAATGCACCCATGTTAATTGTCACCTAAAGTAGTGTTTGCATCTTGGTTTGAATTGTAATTCAGTTGTTAAGTTAACTCCAGCTACCAAGGTGAAAAAATCATGTGAAAGTTTTTTTTTTTGGGTTAGGTTCTCGACTTAAGTTTATGATGTCTTGAATTGTAGAAAACCTATCTCTTTGTGAGACACTCAACCTCGAAGGTCAATGTAGGTGACTCTAATGTTAAGGGATTCGCCACCGAAAAATCATCTTGAAAAAAAGTATTGTATATCTAGTTGAATAAACAAATTGTTTTCCTCAAATTCTAGAATGTCAGAAATTGATGAAGTGCGATAAAGGAATAACACGTATATCTAGACATCATGCATACTAATCTCAAGAATTTACATTGGCAGGAATTGGAATATCCGATCCCAGTACATATTACAGAAAGTTGCAATCAAGTGCTTTTGAGCATGAGAGGGAACAACTTAAACATGGCTTTTGAGACAATTAACCAAGTTCTTTCACGAAATACCCATTATGAAGAATTATTGTCGGTACATTTTCTAAAGGACCTTGAATGATCATCATGTCATCCCTTAAAGCAAATCGAAATTTTTCTTCACTTATTGTGAGAATTTCCCAAATCTAACATGCAACTCGATGTTTCAAAGTCAATTAATATGTGGATTAATATGTCTAGCAATTTTTAACTTTGTTCATTTTTTCTCCAGTTCTGGTAATCGTCGCTCTCATGTTAATTTTGTGCATGTGTGTTTGGAGAAATGCAGTTCAAGAAAGGAAGTGATAACTATCAACCCAACATGTGTCAAACATTATTCAGCCTCCAAAAGAATAAAGAATCCCAAGCATCCATCTTGTCTACCCAATCATATGCCATACAAGTGATTACTCAAATTTGATCTTTTATAAATATGCTTAGTTGTAAATTCCTGGTCCTCTTTGTCACAAAATTGAACAACCTGAATGAGTTCTAGGACCAGCAAAAGCTAGTTTAAAATTATCTAATTGATTAGCCAATTCATTATACAAGTCAAGTTCTTGCAACTCCTTGTTGATCAATCTTCAATTAATTTTAGCCCATAAAATTGTATCAAAGAAAATTGATGACCTTACAAGTAGTTAAACATCCACTAAGACATATTATGATGGACTTACTATTTAATTTGCCCAAAAGAATAAGCAATATGTATTACCTTTCAATTTAGTGTTAAACAAGTTGATTGAAGTAATTTTGGGTTGAAATTTGTGAATATTACGAAAAGAATTTAAACACTCTATTGTTGAAACCGTAGAAAAAAAAATTCTTTGTGCATTTGGCACACATTGCTATTGCATTATTATTATTGGCTAAATTGGTGATTTATTTCCCATCCAATTTTCCACATTCCATAGATGTATCCTACCCATGTTCAATGGGATAACAAAAGTTTGAACACGACTCTCATTGCAAAGTTTTGAATGTTTCAAAGCAAAAATATGGATTTCATATGCTTGTCTGAGTTCTTAAATTTTGGGCATGATTGGAATTTTACTTTTAAATGTAATATGTTAAAAGACATATGTAAAACCCATGTGGTATTTTAGAGCAAGTCAAGTAGCATCCATATAATGGCTTGTACATAGTAATTTGGAAGAACTCCAATCTTTACATAGTGGCAAATGAGTTTGGACTTGTACATATGTAAATGATAGAGTGCTCTTTTAAAGACATTGTATAGAAATATGCTTAGGTTTGATTTGAAGTAACAATGATCACCCCTGCAATGATATTTAACTGATTCTTGCTCTACACTAGTATCCAAGATTTTATGTCTATTGTTGAGGATGGGTAAATACTTTGCACACAATTTTGAATGTGGTAGACATTGGTAGAGGCCCACAAACTGGGTGTGGGTGGATCTACTCTTAGTCTTTTAATTCAAATTGCTATTATTTTTTTCTCTTTTGACAACTTTGATCATTTTCTAAATTTAAAAAAATTGAGAATTTTTTGTTCTTCTAGGAAATTCAACTAATTTTGCTAATCTTTTGCACTAATTTTTTGCACCAAATTTTCAATATCACAAAATTGGGGAGAAAAAAACCCTGATTGCTATGCTGCAACAGGTGAATTCTTGGGATATTGCAGATTCAGTTGGAGGCAAGGTAAAGCCAGATCAATACCAACCATGGAAGGTGGTACCTCATGGAAGCAAAGATACTAAAACCACAAACCCAACCACAACAGTTGTTCTCTTAAGCGAGCTTTTTTCAGCAGAAGAGCCAAGTGCACCTTTGTCATCACTACCAAGTCCATCGGTACGAGCCTTCATTGATTTTAGAAAAAAAAATCAAGATTTTATGGTGATGTACATGAATTGGTGATGTCAAAAAAGCAAAATTTTATATGGTTTTATTCCTTTTATTCTAAGTGATCAAAATGTAGTTAGGGAATAGGGGTTTTGATGAACAGGTATCAAGGCGACAATCAAATAGTGGGGGTGGTGCGATCTCAAGGAAGGGATCAATGAGTATAGGAGGTTTATCTCGAAGACCTTCAGCTAGTGGAGGCCAAATATCGAAAAGGCCATCCTGGAGTATAGCTTCTCGGAGAGTCTCAATAAGTGGGGAAACACAAGGGTTGGACGAATATCTCAGAGGTGCAAGCCCTGAATCTCTGGGAACGGCTCTGGGGAGCGCGATTGATAGCCAAGTTGGAGCTTCTGAAATCGTGAAACCAGTAGAACTTCAACCTGATCTAAGCAAGCTCACGGGTCTTTTTAAAGCTCTTGAAATGGTCGAACGTGCTATTGTGCTCAATACTTATCACGACATGGTACAAAAACAAAGTCTTTGGTGCATCATTCTATTCTTCCTCCGTGTCTAATGCAAACATTTCCTCCTCCAATTCATCATTAGTACTTAACCAAAAATGTTTTAGTCTTGTTTTGTGTCCCACATAAATGCATGTGAATTGTGCATAAAGCAACATACAAAATTGTAATAACCAGTGTTGGGCGGTTCTAAAGTTGAGGGACAGATGCTCATTGGTTATGAATCTGGGTGTATGCCCACTTACACTATAGATTGTCAAAGTAATTCAACGAAACAGTTTTGGTACATAACCACGGTTCTGAAAACATAAAAAAAAGTCAAACACCTGCCTAAAGCATCACCGGTTCTTTGCCAATTCTTTCATGAAAACCATCAATCCTTGAAGGGTTTTGAAATAACTGAAACCCCATGTTCTTTGATTCTGATTTTTTTTCAAAGAACCAGTACTGGCGTTTTTTTGATTATGGAATATTTAAAGAACCAAAACTGACAGTTTGAATTTCTATTATGTTCATGTTATGGCGGGCATAGCTACTGGAATTTTGTGACTTTAGGGCAAGGGAGATTATTCCTGAACCGCCACCACCTGTAGAGCTTGACAAAGACGGGAAGCCTGTTGTCAAGAAACCACCTACTCCTCCTCCTCCTCCTCCTCCTCCTCCGCCACTAAAGGAAGAGCCAGAGCAAGAGCTTGAGCCCAAAGTTATTTTGCCAACAACAGAGCCATCCACTCAATCTGTCCATGGGCTTTGGAATTTCGAATGTGATGTTACAGAAGGTCGAAATGTTAGTTGCATGGCTTGGAACAAGGTTAGCATACTCCAGCAATCAAATAATCAATTAAAAAATCTTGCAATCTTACATATCATTTTTGTTGTGTGATACTAGATTGGAACCTAAAACTACCAAAACTAACATTGAAGTGGGTTTCCAACAAACAAATAACCAATACAAAAAAAACCTAATATTGAACACTAAATATGTGACATTTTGTTTATGTGTTTCTGGACAACATATATGCCCATTGTCTGCATGTTTTCATGGGTATGACTTGGTTAATTTTGATAGTGTTGGACATCAATCTAATAATGCATGGCACCCAGAAAATGAGGTTGTCCAAATTACATTGATCATGTGAATAGTTGGCATAGCTAGTGGGTTACTTATGGAAGTTGAGCTTATCTAATTAGAAATTATTAGTGCTATTTTGCAACATTCTTTATTTTTATACTGAGATAATAATAGACATAAATTTATTCACGTGCTACAATTCAAGAAGAAAAATATATTATCCTGAATGTGATCTATTGATTTATGTTGTAGGCAAATAAACACTTGCTAGCTGTGGGCTATGGTCAATTTGAATTTGGTATACAAAAAAGAGGCATGATTGCATTTTGGTCTTTGAAGAATCCACGGTATCCACATGCAATGATTACTACGAAATCTGGAGTTTTGACCCTTGATTTTGCAATAGCAAGTCCAAGTCTTCTAGCTGGTGAGGTTCCTTTCCTATTAGAAAACAAATGAATGTGGGAGATGGAACCAAGTAGTTGATAAATATTTAATCACTAAAACAATGAATGTTAACTGGTTTTAAACGATTCCCTACTCCCTTAAACATTTTAAGAACAAAACCACAATACATTTCTTAACCACTTGATGCATTTAGGCACCGCGTCACTTCATGATCCTAATATTGACTTCCAATAACAAAGATAACAATATCCTAAGGTGCCAATAATTAATGTAGAGAGTTTTACCAGTTTTACATCAGTTCAATATCAGGTATATTCCTGTCTCATACTAACCAAAAAACAATCTTGGACCCAACAACAGGACCAGACTAGTATGAAAGTTTTTAAAAGGACCCATACCACGACAGGGCTGGTATGAAATTTTTAAATGGTACCCAATAGTAGGACCAGGCTGGTATGATCAAGCCAACATTGTTTGATATCAAACCAACACTGGTTCAAACAGAAGGAAGATAGCAATTATAAAAAGTGGATTGAAGAGTGACCAAAAAAATGGAATAATGTGCTTTTGCAGCTGGATTCTACTCAGGGAATGTGGCAATCTATGACATAAGAAATCCAAAGGAGGGGCCAATCATACAAAGTGGGTTTGAAACTGGAAAACACAATGACCCAATTTGGAAAGTTCAATGGGTAGATCATAGTTCGGAACATGGAGAGTCTTTGGTTTCTGTTTCAACAGATGGTCGTGTTTCTCAATGGTCTATCAAAAAGGTGTGCACCTTAATGGAAAAATATAACCCAAAAGTTGAATGTAAACCTTTGGCAAATATGAATATTGAGGAAGTGTAAAAATATGTATTGTTTCAATGCTTTCTCCATGCATTAAACCTTAGATGGGCATCTGTTGCAAAAGCCAAAATCTAATGAAAGTAATAAACAAAATTAGGATTTGGAGTATGTGAACTTGATGAGGTTAAAGAGGGTCCCTGGTCAAAACAAAGGGGCGCAACCACAACCGTTCATATCTAGGCGATCAGCTGGACTATGTTTTGAGTTTTCTCCCAAACATCCTAGGTAAGAAGTTTGAGGCTTATCAGATTTTCAATTCAAATATGCACTTGACTTGATATAGGTGTTTATAAAATGCTTTGAATGTACAGAAGAAAAATACGTGCATTAATTTAAAGCTTAATGTAAATGATTCTTCTTTTTTGGGTCTAGATTTTTGTGTACTCCAATTTTCAATCCATAAAAACTACAAAACAATGTGATTTTTTTTACACCAGTATGCCAGGGCTCATGACACAAATGTGAGGTAAACTTTGTGGTTTCAGTCATCACGATGTAAGAGATGTAAGAAATGCGATGCTCATTGTGACAGATATTACATTAATACGACAATTTCACATTAACTTAACATCAAATAGCAATATTAATGTAATGTGTGCCTCAATAAACACAACATGTTCTATACATTGTCATGAATGAAACCACCAAACTTGCCTCACACATGTGTTTCACGCCATGGCCTAACGATGTAAGAAAAACCACACTGTTGTAGTGTTAAATTATGGCTTGTCTTGTTTCGATGCAAAAAGTATACAGAGTGCATCAAAGTGACTACTTATGTTCCACATTTTGTAATTTTATCTTTTTCAAACAAGCTAATATTTTTCATTTTATTTTCATTTTGGATTTCCAATCTCAAGTCTTGTTGCTATGTTATTTTGTAGTGTATATTTAGTTGGCACTGAAGAGGGACCTATATACAAATGTGATCGGTCTTATAGTGAACAATATATGCAAATGTACATGGGTCATAATGGCCCTGTGTATCAGGTCGGTTTTTCTCATCCTCTGTACTTCCTCTATGAAAGGCCATTTTATTTGTTTTTGGGGGCAAAATTAAACAAATTCAAGTGTAATAGTACACATAAAGGAGTAGGAGTATGCCATTTGTTGGAAGGCCCCTCCAATTGTGAAAGTGTTAGTTTGTATGTGTAACTTGTGTGTATTTTTATTTGTTGGTTCAAGGGGTCTAGTGGTTTGTAGGGTTTTGTATTTTTGTAGCACATTGGGCTTGCTCCTCTTTTTATGTAACAAGGGGTGTGTCACACCACAGCCTTGCCACTTACATTAAAAATTATCTTAAGGTAAAAGAAAAAATATGGAAACTCAAATATTTCACCATGCCAAAATATGTCTTTCAAAAAATCCTCTAAAAGAAACCAAAATCCTTCAAGATATTATAACTCTAACTAATCTCAAGTTTCAACACAAGCCAAAATATCATCTTTCAAAAATCCTCATATAAAATAGATCTACTACCTAGTGGCCAAAATCCATTAAGCTACTATACTCTATAATGAACCTAAACACAATATCCTTGCCTTGGTAGGCAAGGCCAATAAATAAAAAGATGGTGCAAAATAAAAACCTATTTTGAGCACATATTTGCTGATTGTAGAGGTCTACACATTAATTTTATGCCTTTGTTCCATGAATTAGGGGTTCATGATGTAGGTGCGGTGGTCACCTTTTATGTCAAACTTGTTTTTGAGTTGTAGTAGTGATTGGACTGTTCGGCTTTGGAATGAAGAACAGGTTTGAATACACACCATTTTTTCCCCAAAACATCATATTTACACTTATTTTCAATCTCATCAGGTAGATACACTAGTTGCCAATTTTTCACTAACAAATGAAAAGGAAAAACAACACTTTCAGGGTCAATAACCCAACATTAATTTCCTTGATCATCCTAGTTACACTTTGGTCAATAAACCAATGTATTGATTTCCTCAATCCTAATTAAAACTTGATATGCATTTGGCTAATCATTTAGAGGGTTCACAATTTACATTGTTTTTTCCCTTTGTTTGCTATTGTCTTCATTCACTTCATGATTTGTAGCATTGGAAATCCTCTAAAGCTTTCAACCCATTTCATATGCAACAATTCTCTTCCACATGTCTCTTTACTTCCCACCGATGTCCCATTGCTCATACCTTCAAATGAGAAAGTTTTGGTTCAATTCATGAGCAGGCAAATGCACTTCTAGTATTCCAAACGATCAATATGGGAATTGCTGATGTGCAATGGTCTCTTGCAAATGCTTGTGTGTTTGCCTTGGCTTCAACTAATGGACACCTAGAGGTAACCAATATGTTTCTTAGTGTATTTGGAGGCCAACTTACATACATGAATCTCTTTCCTTAAAAGAGGAAGGATACTATGCATGCCCTTTAAGACTTGGAGGGATCCTACACCTACTTAAATACCCCTCCCTAAAGTAGGCATAAGATCTCTCCCAATGTTAATGATTTTAACGAGTGGCTATAATATCCTTCCTCCTCCTACACCTCATGATCTATCTATATTCATTGTTTATATTCATGATAACCTTCACCTCACGCTTTACAATGGGAAAACCCAACAAGTTAGGGACATTCCCACAATGCACCGCCAAACTCAACTACCACCTCATCCTTGGAATGCCCCCACCCTAAGGCTCTACCCTATATGTAAAAAGATGTCTTAACATTAGAAATTATGTGTGGAATATTTTGTCAATTTTGTCTTTAAAAAATTGTCCTCAAAGGGCTTGATGATAACTCATGTTTCATTCTAAACCTGAAATCATATCTCAAAATTGAAAGGGAGGGTCGGTGTTGTAGGTATGGGACATGCAAATATCTGTGATGAAACCAACAGTAGTGTATTATATTGAAAATTGTGTATTCTCATGCCTTCTTTTTGCATTGGAGACTCCCATTCTCTTGTTAGGAGGAAATACAGGATCCATCAATATACTAAGAATGGTGAGTATTGAATATTCTCACCTCAAAAACATGCACCTCTCGAAATGTTTGCATCTTTGTGCTTGGCCTTAAATACTAGTTTTTACAAATATTGTGGTTGAATTGAATTCAAATGATATTAAAATATCATACCATGGTATTTATATTTGGCTTGGGTTATATATGTACACGAATTGGAACAATTGGCCAAAGTCCAAGCTTGTTGCTTTGTGAGTGGATTATATTATCCTAATTTGGTGTCACATTTCATCTCTTATTTGTACAAGGTCTACCTATTCAAAAAAGTGTGTGTATGTGTGTGTATATGAAAGTTATAGGTGGCAAATTGTCCTTCTCTATAGAAAGTCATTCATTTTGATACTATCAATTTTTGCAGGAAGGCTTTGAGAGGAATGAAGATGAGAATGTGGAAATTAAAAAACTGAAGGATGCATTAGTTGCTAATGTCACCAGGCATGGAGGGACATGAGATAAACCTTCTTTTAATTTGGACTTTTGGAGGCCTCAAATGGTTTTTATTTCATGCACACTTCCTCTCACCCGCATAATTGAGAAACAAGCATGATCCAAATAATGTGGATACATAATGGCAATCGATGTTATAATGTGTTTATAATATTTATACATATTTGGGTTTTAACTGTTAAGAATTGTAAATGAGATGGATTTATTTGTTGTGCATCTAATTGACAATGGAAAGCATCATGATACAAGGTCTCCAACTGAAGTAGATCCGAGCATTGAAATTTCAGGAAAAAGAATTTCATATTTTTTCAGCCACTAGGAGATTCCCAATGTGAACATTCTAAATGGAAAAAAAAAAAAAGTTCGTATTCTGAAAGAAAATTAGAAATAGAGAAAATAAGTGTAAAGTATTTAGCCAAATAGGAAAAGATAAAAAGCAAAAAAGACCTATTGAAACATCTCCAAACTGACTACTAGGGAAGGGATTTGCTGCAAGGTACATAAGATAGAAGGAAAATTTTGTGAATGTGACATATTTCTATTTAAATCCAGAATACAGTTTTAAATTAGAGAAAAGAAAGTGAAACAAAAAATTACCGAGGGACCACAAAAAGTAATTAAATAAATATAAATATTGAATGGGGTTTTAAAATGTCCATGGGTAGTTCTAGACTTGGATGATAAAAACTAAAAACCTTGAGAAGGATTATGGACATAATCCCAAAATGTAGTGATCCAAACTATGAAGATGATAAGTTGAGTGGAAATCAAGCTAGGAGATGCTAGTATTCACGAAGGTAATTTGTTTGTTTTGTTTGTTTTGTCACTTTGAGATCTCTTGAACCATGGCACCTCCCACCACATTCTTGATACCATTGGGGAGCCCTTGATGAGTAGGGATGCACCAAAGTGGTTTCATAATGTTCAGACTTATACTGCAAGAGTTATTGAATTTTGAATAATTTTGTCATTGAAAACTCAAAAAAATCAAAATAAAAATACTTAGGGAAATTGGGGTGGGATTTTGGTATTCTTGGAAAGCCCTTAATGAGTAGGGTTGCATGGAGTTGATTTCATAATTCTTAGACCTAAGGTGTGAAATAATGAGTTTTAAGTAATCCTTGTCATTAGAAATTCAACAAAAACCTAAAAATAATAATGAAAATTAGATTTCAGACTTAGGTTAAAGGTGTATAAGTTGGCCTTTCAAAATTCATCCTTTATTTTGACATGCGCTCTCAAGGGCACAAAGCCACAATGGATATTCATATACCACAGCATGTTTTCAGGTTCCGCACTTGTGTGAAGAATGATTATTTTATTTTTGAAATCCACTTCAAACTAATAAGAAAGATAATTTATAAAATCTCGACAAAAAGTATATGTAGGCCCTAAATATAGGCAGTTTTCCATCAATTTTTGTATTTTGCTCTCCCTTGTAATTTCTTTAAATTTCAACATTTCAAACAAATAATTTCTAGAAAATTCAACATTTTCCAAATTAATTTAATTACGACAAGGATAGCATTCAGTTCAAGTCAACAATGTGATCACACGAAACAACTAATTGGTGTGGAATCAAAACAAAGAAGGAATACACAATAGCATGATAGGTAATTAACAGTGTACAAAATCAATTTTGTAGAAAGCAACAACAATTTGGATAGGAGAGGTTTGGTCTCACAAAACCAGCATGACTTAAGAGGCAAGCTCCTAAGAAAGTAGTTGTGCACTACCATATTGAAGTGGTTACATCTATCATTGTCTACAACTAACAACAATCCTCATGATTAAACAACACACACACACAATAAGTCCCAACAAAGCCTTCAAGGTTGCATCTATCCATTGCAAAAACTTGAATGGATCGAAGTAAGAAGCAGAACCTTACATGGGTAAGCCTAGAAAGCTGCCATTTTGTTCCCAACAAGATAGTGTAGTGCAACCATAAATGTGCACATTCTATAAATGTACACCCAAATTATTCACATGACCCCTTTTTGGGGGCCAAAAGAGATGTCTTCCAATCTGACTGACTCTACATGTGGGAACCTTTTGGTGCATCTGAGAGAACAATAGCCCTTTTGTCTGTAACAAAGAAAGGGAACTTGAGAGTAGTTTCTTCAAGCAATAAAATGACTGAATGCTGCCTATCATTCTTCTTCTACTGTCACCACTGCTGATGCATAGCTCACACTGCTATCACGCATGCTTTTACAATGGCTGGATTGCTCGTACTGAACAAATTTTATGCGCATTCTTGTCGTGCAATGTTTTAGCATCTGCACAGAGAACAGGGAACAAAGAAGTTATATCAGAATTCTTGACTAGTCATGTAAATGAGATTTTCTGTTTCTCCAGAACCTTCCACAAAACTTTGCTGCAGCCCCAATCAATCCATCTCTTAACAACAGGAGCTTGAGAATTTTTCTTCTGGATTAACTCACATTCAGGAAAACCCCAATTGGGTGCCGTCCGCAGATGGTGTTCTCATACTCATGGAGATAATCACGAAATGCATCAGGATCGCCAGACTCAATGATGTCTATGCCCTTCTGATCCAGGGCTTCAATCGACTTATAGATCGGGCCACGCTTCTTGTCATAATAAGTGTAGTTGAACCTGCAATGTGAACACTTCTCCTAATCACTGCATATCACTTTTGAACCACAGAAGCACATGCTAGAATCCTTTAGTAAAACTGTGATTTGTGCACAAATACATGAGCCCAGGTTTGGAGGTTTTGCCCAGGACAGAACAATGCAAGCGTACCGCTGGCCCCAATGGCAGAAGTCTGATGACACTGAGAAAAAGTTAGAAGGGTTGTCAATGTACTTAGCCAATAAGCGCCCGTACATTGCTTCTGTCTCTGGTATGCAACTACCTACCAGAATTGGGACAATCTTCACTGAGCACCTACAAAATAATCAGCCAATAAGTCCTGATGAGTTACCCATATCCAGAAAGCAAAGAAATTGCACAACCATCACCTATTGACATCATCTGTAATCATCATCAAGAAAGTCTGGAAAAAAACACAGCCAGCACTTACGGATATTACTGTGATGGAGAGAAATAGCCATAATCTCTTTTCTGTGCTCTCTCATGTGGGTTCTTCTCTTGCACAAGAACTTGATACTCCAATTATAGCAACTGACACATTTCATGAGAAACTTGGATTCACAACAAACATACCCCTTGAAAACCTTGGCTAAATAGGGCAAGTGCATCTCCATGCTGTGCTCTGCTTCATCTACACTGAGGTTCATCACTTCAAACTTCCCAGTTGCCTGTAGCTCTTGGTATACTGCAATCCCATCCATTGGAAGTGGAGGCCCCATGACAACAGGTCAAGCTGACTGGAACACCTATTGCAAGCTCAACATAGTCACACTGTAGCCAGCTCTTGTGGTGCAAGTGACAAATTCATAAGATCTTCAATTATAGCTCAGGATGATGTTTGACTGAAATTTGAGGATATCTTCTTCTACTGCAGAAAGCACAATAATTTGGTAGCACAAAGTACCTTTGCATTGCATTTCTAAGGACACATTGTGTCAATCAAGAGGGATGAGTGTGAGTTGTAGCTCACTACCTTCGAGGTCAATAGGGAGGTCTCCAAGGGGAGTCTTGTAAATGGATGCTGTAGACAGTGCACACCTACGTGTGTAGTGATGGTGTGAAGGCCCAAGAAGAAACACACGTGATCTGCAAATACCCTTACTCTGAACATGTTAGTCCAAGATACACTTGCAGCAGATGGCAATGTAGCATGGAATGCAGTAAATTAGGGTTTTTTGAAATTGAAACCTCACATCTGCTGAGGGTCAATATTAGCAAATGCAAATGCTGCACATCGCCCAGAGTAACTGTAACCCGCATGCCTGCAATGTTCCACAAGAAAGAAACTTTGGCCTCAGCAATAGAGAACCCTATAGTAAGCATAATATTCTGTGATTTCTGAATACAAGCATCTGACACTTCACCAAATGATGGGACATAAAACTTGAATCAATGAACTGATCATTGGAGCCAACAGTGTGGTAGTGTGAGTACGTTCTAGGGTTGAGTAGGCTTGATCCAAATTTCCGGCCATTCCCAATCAAAAGGCCAACAAGGGAGGTCATGACTTACGGAGCAATTACTGCTCGTGCATTCGAAGACTTGTTAAGTCCTGAAGCCTGCAACCATTTGTCAAGCTCCTCCCCCAACACTCTGGCTACAATCGCACAAACAACCCCACAAACCCTAAAATCTAGTGAGCATCCACCCACACTGTTGGATCGTCCCTATTCAGTCATACATACATACATACATCAGGAGACTGGCTACTCCATACTTACTGCACACAAATTGCTTGATATCCACCACAGAAAATCAAGCTCTTAAGACGTGATCCACCAACCCCAAAAAAAAGAACCAAAAAAACACATTTCTTTCCCAGAAAACCCTAAATGCCAGCACATCCTAAACAAAGTTGTGGGTCCCAGACTTTGCAACTCATGAACATCAAAACATCATAAAAATTGTATCTCTGCAAGCTGGAAAAATGAAAAGACTCTCTCTGCCTGCACAAGCCAAACTATACATAGTTTCTCTAATCCAAAAAGGGAACTCTTAAAACAAATCAGATTTATGTAGAAAACAAAGGATCATTCTTCCTCACATTGCCAAATCTCAAATCCAACTTTCCTGAAGATCAAAAAAACTCCAACCCACTTCACCCCCAAAAAAAAAAAAAAAAGGGGTAAAAAAGGGGGTAGAAAACCTATTACCAAATTTCAAAGTCTGAAACCAAATCATGGGAGATTGGAAATTGAATCCCTAACTACACAACAAAACAAGATGCTTTTCTATTTTTTCAATCATGATATAAGAAGAAGAGAAGGAGGGGGGAGAAAGAAGCGAAAATCTCGACCAATTCCTCTCACTCACCGCGCCTATTTCCCAAAACCCTTACCATCATCGGTATACCAGGATCCAGCGTGATGCGCTTTTCTGCAAGCCATGGATGGATCACAAATTGCTTGCTTGGTGATAACTTGGGGGTGGGGGGGGGCGGGTATGGCGCTGGTGTTGCTACTGCTGCTGCTTCAACTCTTCTTCACTTCTTTCACAACAACAACAACAGAACTGCAAAGTGCAACACATTCCAAGCACACGGAATTATAATATAACAATAACAACAACAAAAAGCACATTATTTATAAACAAAAATGCAAAGTGCATGCGACAGATCCTGCACTGTAGTTCTTTTATGGTCGCCAACTCTGAACCCTAAGATTGGGATTCCCGATTGCTTTGAGGTTGTCAGAGACAGAATCATTTTTTTGGGTGCTGTTTGTTTGCTTGTTTGTTCTCTTTTTTTTTGTTCCTTTTTCATTTTAGGTTTTGTTTTTTGTTTGTTCGTTGGTTTGTTTGTACGCAATCGAAGTTTTACTATTCGTTTGAAGGGTAGATATCTTTTTAAATTTGCAAATGGTTGGACACAGACTTCAAGTTTTTTTTTAGTTTTGTTTTTTTGTTGGGGGTGTGTGAACTTGGTGAGAAAACAAATCCAATGCGACTCCATACAAAGGATTTTTGTGAACAAACTGCATCACCAGATCATTGTTTTTTTATTAGCAAAATTGTGAGGTGGGTGGGTTGCCGATCATCCAAAAGAGGACTTAGCCAAATTTTTCTAGAGGATAGAGAGGAAAGTAGACAGAATCACTTTTCTTTTTTTTTGGTGTTGTTTGTTTGCTTGTTTGTTCCCTTTTTTTTCTTTCTTTTTCATTTTAGGTTTTTGGTGTTTTGTTTGTTTGTGCGCAATCAAACTTTGATTATTCTTTGAAGGGTAGATATCTTTTAAATTTTGCAAAGGGTTGGAGCCAGGCTTCATTGCGACCCATACAAAGGATTTTTTTGTGAACAAACTGTGTCATCAGATCATTGTTTTTTTCCTTGAAAATTGTGGGGTAGGTGGTTTAGCAATCATCCAAAATAGAACTTAGCCAAATTTGGCTACATGATAGAGAGGAAAGTAGAAAAGTTTCTGAAATCAAGTCCTCAACTGATTTTTCCTTCCAAAACGTGGTTTTTTTGAATTTTCAGCGACAAAATCTTTAGAATCAATATTCCTCACGTTCTGAATCCAAATCTTACCAAATAAATTCCATTAAATCCTGCTCATCAAGAACTTTCCAACGACACCAAAGGCACATTCCAATTCCTTCAAAATTTTCAGCTATGAGTTAATTTTAATTTTCAGTGAAGAGATCATTCAATATTCAAGAACTTTTGCACAGCAAGTCCCAACTTCATGGAACCAACCCCATGCACCCCTCCTCGTCCAGAGCTTTCCAAAGACCACCAAGAACACCATCTGAAGCATCCCAGTTCGGTGGACCTCATAACTACAAAACAAAACAAACTACCTTCCTTCATAGATAGATGTTAGCAACATGCTAAAAACATACTCTGTAAATCTCGTGAATTCAAAAAAACAATCCTCATATTGTGAGGACAAAATGTGTGATTTTTTCCCAAAAAAACCTTTGTTTTGTACCTTTCAAAAGGGCTCTTTTTTTAGTCACCAGGATGTGAAATTTCTTCCAAAATAGAAATACTTTTCCTTCTTTAGAAAATAATTTCCAAATTCAAACAGGCAAAATATAGCAAAACTCTTTAAATTTTTCTACTTTTCTCTCTGACCTTTAACCAAATTTGGCTACAATTCCTCTTGTGGATGATTGCCAATGTGGCTACCTCACAAAATTGGGGGAAAAAAAAACGAAGAAGAAAAAAACCTGATTGGTACTGGGCCCTGGCTTGGAATTATTGATTAAATAATATATGTTAAAAAACGAAATAACTCAAGTAAAATACTTACCTGCGAGTTGGGTCCCAACTAGCTACCTACCTATCCATCTAAAGAAAAGATTCCAAATTGAGGTCTCAAAAAGTGAGGTCCCACTCGAAGAGAAAGTTGGGCAGACTTCGGGACCTCAGATTAGGGTTAGGGTTTGAAGGAGTGTTCTCCAAGCTCGTTTTATGTTTTGTGTTTTGGCAGTTTTGGTGCTTGTTTCGTCGCGTTGCGTTTGCTATCGACAGACTTGGAGACCGCATCTCTGTTGCAGAGAAGAGAAGAGACGAGAACAGAAGAGGTCAGGAAAGACAAGAGCATCGAGAAGTATGTTGGACCTTGGTGTGCTGGAGCCTTGCTCCCTGCAATCGTCGTTGGCAGGGATGACAGAGCCGGAGCTTTTTGGAGCAGCACTGCCTACGTTCAAGCTTCCAGCAGTGGCGGATTTGGATGGCTTCCAGAAAGCGGCAGTGCAGATGGTAAAGCCGGCGAAAGGAACCACCACGCTCGCGTTCGTGTTCAAGCATGGTGTTATCGTCGCTGCCGATTCGCGAGCCAGCATGGGAAACTACATCTCCTCGCAGACCGTGAAGAAGATATTGGAGATCAATCGCTACTTGCTGGGCACTATGGCTGGAGGTGCGGCGGATTGTCAATTCTGGCAACGGAATCTTGGCACTCGATGCAGGCTACACGAGCTTGCAAACAAGAGACGGATCTCTGTGGCCGGGGCGTCAAAGCTTTTGGCCAATACTTTGTACTCCTATCGAGGAATGGGGCTTTCCATGGGCACCATGATAGCAGGGTGGGATGAAACCGGTCCGGGTCTCTATTATGTGGACAGTGAGGGTGGTAGAGTGGAGGGTAAGCGATTCTCTGTTGGATCCGGCTCCACATATGCCTATGGTGTTCTGGACACCGGGTTCCGGTTCGATATGTCAGTGGATGAGGCTGTGGAGCTTGCTCGCCGTGCCATTTACCATGCCACTTTCCGAGATGGAGCCAGTGGTGGTGTAGCTAGCGTCTATTATGTAGGACCAGAAGGATTCAAGAAGATGTCTGGGGATGATGTGGGTGAACTCCACTATAAGTATTACCCAGTGCCAGAACCTACAGTGGAAGCAGAGATGGTGGATGTGTCCACTACACCATCATGAATTGTAGATATCAAGGTAGAGCAAGAATCTGGCTTGGCTGTATCTCATCGACCTAGTCATGTTTTATAATAAGAGACCCTTGAATCCTCAAAGCTTATATTATGTTCATTGTGATCCTGTCTTTTCTGTCTGCCAATTGCTTATTAGATAGCTTGAGTCATACGAATGTAGAGTTGTGCAAAGGGTAGGTTGCACCAAACCCTAAGTGGTGGGAAACCCTAAGTGTCAATTTGAAGTGTGTTGTCCAGCCATTTTGTCATGCATTGTTTGCTTTTGCAGCAAAAATTATAGCTAATTTGAGAATGGAGCATGATTTGATTCTTGTTCAGTGAAAGTTTCTCTGATGTGTAGTTTGGTCAGTGTTGAGTTCATCATGTAGTTTCCAAGGTAAGATTGATGCTCCATGTGTAGAATGCAACTTTTTTGTCAAGTTTGCTTGCTCCATTTTGGTGAAGTGTTGACATGGGTTGAAGTCTATTCTTTTCATGTTGGAGACAGTGGAAAAATACCTGACTAAAGGGGTTGGTGAGGGTTTCATTACATCAAAGCAAATTGGTACCATGATAGTGTTTGATCCAGCTGTGATAAGCAAAATAGCTCTTGGATTTTCTGCTGAAAGTGCAGTTGATAGTAGAACAATGTCTTTTTTCTGCTTGGTCTCCTGAAATTTTCCCTCTAAGTTGTAATGTGACCACTCATCTTCCCTGTCAACAGTGGGTCATTCCTTTCATCATTGTCATGGACAATCTTTAGTTCATTTTGGAATACCCCTCTGGTACTCAGATTGGTGCAAAGTCAGAGTAATTACAGCTCTCTGGTTTTAAATTTTGGGTAAACAGATGTTTGATCTGCATACAACTGTACCCACCGGTTCAGAGATGGATAAATGTTCCAGAGCAGGTCTGGTTTTGGGTATGCATTGTATCAATGTTCAAATCTACCTGAGGGTGAGCTGAAAGGATTTCAAAAGGTAGGATGACTTGAAATCATTTTGACCAATTTTGAGTGCTCACCATGGAATCATCCTAACTTGAGCTGCAAATGTTTAAACTTCAAGTTTTTTAAAGCTGAGTATCACTGTTCAATAACAAAATTGACATATACTTAAGTGATCACAGAAACCTAATGAGAAAAGCTCTGTACAGCCCAGAGTATTGTTACATGGAAGTGACAGAACCAAGTAAAGGCAATCACATTCAGTAGCGATGCAAAAGCAGAAAATCATCATCCTCCAAAACCTGCACAACCTTGTCACCTACAAAATGTTCACGGCCAATATCTTCAACAATTTGCACAAACTGCCGTCGCTTTTCAATACCAAGTGGTACATATGGAAGTCGGAATACAGGTTGAATCAGACCCAGCTGGGATAGTGCAGTGTTCAAACCTATTGGATTAGGCTCCATGAAAAGCCAGTTGATCAAGGGCTGGAGCTTTGCATTCAGCTTTGGATCTCGGCCTTCTGTAAGTAGTTGACGCATAAGACCTGGTACCAGATTACTCGCCACTGATATCACCCCTTTAGCACCATAATCCCACCTGTGATGTTTTTGGGGCACATTAGATTCAAGAGTCCCACTCCAGAATGCAAGGGTCCCTTTGGACATGGCAAAATCCATAGACCAAATGCAAATATAAGACACTTACCATGTATTTAAACAAAAGTACCATCTCTTCAATGTGCTCTTACCAATCTGTGAAGAATTCGACCTACCTGGCATCATGGCATTCATCATCATTTCCACTCCAAATAGTAATCCCCTGCTTGGTATAAGCCTCCACCCGCTCATTTCCCATACATTCCTTAACTCCTGCAAAATTATGGTGGCCTGCAATTTGCTCAATGATTGCAGGAGAAATATCCTGGCCTGTTCGCCCAGGCACATTGTAGATCACTGTGGGCCCAATATCCAAGACACTGTCAAAATGTGCCAAAACACCTGCACTCGAAGTTTTCCCATAGTAGGGATTGATATGAAGAGCTGCAGCCATCCCAACAGCAAAACCCTGCTCTGTTGCCTTCACTGCTTCCCCTGTTGAATTGCTGCCAACATTTCCTGTAACCGAAAGTCACATGCTACATTGTCATCAGGAGGGATCACATATCCATGAGATTGCACAGAAACTCCACAAAAAGACTTAGAATGTTACAATCATGCCAATGTCAAGTTTCCATCACTCTTGATGTTTAGATTGTATAGGACAAATTATGCTCCTCTAATGGCCCTGCTGAACAATTTTGACAATGTAAACATTGGGATGGCAATCAGTGTCACAAAATTTCCAACAGCCATTCCTATCATCTCTCAACTGCTACTCATTTTCCAGTGGTGCCCATCCAGAACACCACTCTGCAAACAATCCCTGTGCAGAAAGATACCCATGCCAGAGAAGCAGCTTCATCGGGTATAAGGTTATACATTTGAAGTTGAAAAGCAAGGAAGGGATCATATAGTTTCCCCCTTGCACTTGCAAACAAAAAAACAAAGGTCCATGATAATAGGACATCCAAACTGCAAGAATGCTTACCAATCACTTTGATCTTGTTGCCGAAGCAGTTGGCAGCATGGCCTATGAGCATGATGTGATCTTCCCAGTTCATGAGATGTCCTTCTCCTGTTGTGCCCCCCACAATGAGGCCCTCCACCCCATTTTGTATCTGCAAATTTGTCAGCTCATCAAAGGCTGTGAGATCAAAGCGCCCATCTTCCAGATACGGCGTCTTGATGGCAGTTATCAAGGTCAGCTTCTTCACATCTTCAACTGGAGCACTGCAAACATCCAAAGAAACCCTAATTGGTTGATCATAAGAACTCTGTCCTCTCTACATGACTCTGGGTTGAAGGAAATTAGGGCAACCACCACATCCTTCTACGTTCCTTCATAACGTAGAAAGGCAGTTAGGCACGAATAGCGAGAGACACAAAGACACAGACAGAGAGAGAGAGAGAGAGAGAGAACCTGGTTCTGTACTCAAAACTACTAATGGGACGCGATGCTTGCATGAGCTCTGCCCTTGCCACCGGGCTTCTCCTTCTTTTGACATTGATTTCATGGCCACAGCTTCCGTTGCCGATCTTGCGGGTTCCGAACAGACTGGAACTTGCTCCGAGACTTGTGCTTGATCCAGCTGCTGCTTTGCAACTACCACCATAGACGAGCTCCTTGGTGGGAACGCCAAAAGCCATGGTTTCTACTGCTACTAGCGCCATCTCGCCCCCTTCTCTCTCTCTCTCTTTCTCTCTCTCTCTCTCTGTGGCTCCGTCCCTCCTCGCGTTTTGGAGTTTAACTCCAAGTCGTGTACAGTAGCCTAGTATGTAAACGACTCACAAATTGTGTCCAAACTTGAAGTTTTTTTTGGGTCGCCTAAATTCGACCTGAAAAACATGATTTCGATCTTAAAAAAAGGATTTTTCATGGAAAATTGACTCCAAATTCCCCAGAGTTTTAGAATTTGTTTTTTTCTGGCAAATGGCCAGATTTTTAAGATAAGTTCCAGTAGGTAGCCAAGAAGATAGCAGGATTTTTCTTTTTTTCAACTTTCAAATTGAGTTTATAGCCAAAGCTTGGCTCAATTTCCTGCTGGATGATTGCCACTTTGGCTACATCAAAAATTGAACCAAAAAAACATTGAACCAAAGACAATTCCCACAGTAGGGAGGGGGGGCACGTTGAATAATTAATTAATTATGAATATTTCATTTATAACTTTTGAATATTCCAGAATATTCCAAAAGACTTCATTTTCCTTCACAAAAAAATTTTTTTTGAAAATTTTATTTTTTGAATTTTTCAGGCATTTCTGAAATTAATATAATTTGATCAGAAGCCATGGAGGTACTATCGTTTGTGACATTTGATGATTAATGATTTTAAGTATAGGAGAAGGGCCTTCCATGATTTAAGATCTGCGCCCAAGGCCAGTAGGCCAAGGGAACAGGTAAAAAGCACGAAAGGGCCTGTACTCAGATCCTTTTCCTATGTAAAGCAGATCTAGGATTTTTTTCACTGTTTAAAAATACTAGTGTGAACCCTGTGCATAATGCACAGGTGTGTTATTTCAAGAAAAAGAAAAAAGAGAGAAAAAAAAAGGCCCAGGAAAAAAGTGAAAG
>Ga0116231_10003376_pt1 | contig 33224 bp, 29 predicted proteins | sample S1TSphgellanicum_2_FD_89695 | JGI IMG/M metagenome (GOLD analysis project Ga0116231, IMG submission 89695) | Host-associated microbial communities from peat moss isolated from Minnesota, USA - S1T2_Fd - Sphagnum magellanicum MG | ecosystem: Host-associated > Plants > Peat moss > Unclassified... | reverse complement strand
GCAAGGCTGGAGGGGAGTTGGATATCTCACTCCAAGCATTGTTCACATACTTGTGTGTCTTATGTGCTTGTAATTGCGCAATCTCTCCTCTGATCCTATTGTTCTTCAATACTTCAATAGGTTTAATCATGTCTCAATTTCCCCCCTCCCAAACTCACCTGCCATACTTACTATCAACTTACAGGCAATTGATCATTAAATGAAAGAAAGAAAGAAAGATCACTTATGATATCCATTATCAAACCCCAGTCTTCAGCACTTGACTTGTATCAATTCAACTTGAATTATGTGCTCTCCTTTTTTACTTCCACTTCCTTTCTGGATTGGGTTCTTTATTGAGAAGGGGCTCGTCCCGTAATGGCTCTGCCCTTCAAAACATATCAATAAGGATGACGAATATTCAACATACTAAATTGGAAAGATACGGTGGTTAGCCTGGTGAGGGCCCAAGTAATTGCTTGAATTATGCTGGAAATGTTTCTGTGGTGGACTTCACATGGACACCAAAACTTGGGCCCATTTTTGTATGCATCCCAAATTCCAATATCTCTACCTACTCCAAAGGGGAGAGTCAATAAAGTTTGCTTTGGGGGGATGGGGTGGGGTGGGGTGGGGTGGGGTGGGGGGGAACCATCAATTTCGGTAGGCAAATTCTCAGAAACCAGTTGTGTCAAAAAGCTCCGGAAAGTACTAGAAAAGCAGTCCTAGGAGTGTACCTTCTAATGTACGTTTGAACGGGCGTGCGCTTTATCAAAAAAGAAATAGCGCACAAGCTTATTAGAGTAGGGGAGGCGGTCCACTTCGTACCTTCCTGACGTTTTATGAGGACAGCGGTGGTAGCTGGGTAGGCCCGTAGGACGGGACAGTTAGTTCGGTGGGGGCCACAGTGAACTAGCACCCACCAGCGCACCGTGAAGGATGGATGGTAAGTTGTCAGGAAACAGTTCTCTGTTGGGCTTTCAGTTCCCTGGATAACCATGGTGGTTAGCTCAGTTGCTTTTTTCTTAACTACCTATTTATTAACAACCCACGAGCAGGTTGTTCGTAGGTAGGTAGTAAAAACCGCCCATACCTATGTACAAACCATCTACTTCTCTGGTAATTACCTATTTTCTTACCTATTTACATATATGTGAGACCTACTTCCTACAAAATTGGTTGCCAAGGTGAAACAAAATATTAACTAAATTGAGGTTCATCCACAACTGAGTAATAACGGGCATCCAGTGGATGGTGCACTGGTGGGGGTGCTGGTTCACTGTGGCCTGGTGGGGGGAGTTCACATCTTTGCTAACAAAAATATGTTTAACATTGTACCAGAGCAGCTTCAACACGTGTCCTGAATAGGTGAATAATTCAAATTTGAAGATTTCAATCTGAAAATAGCAATCTGAAAATAGAATGTTTCACACGATTCTCTAATTTCCTTGGCAAAATTTTGTTTCTTTGATATGTTTTACTTCTTTTGAAAATTTCACCATTATAAAAATATTTATTCCTAGAAATGATATAAATTAATGTTGTACCTACCTATTTACTTTACTGTTTTAGGGTCAATTTCATCATTAAATAATCCTTGAGATAGTGAAACAATTTTTTTGTGAAAATATGAAGCTCAGGTGTTGGAAACCATCATAATTATTGCAGGTTAAAAATCTGAATAATTTCACTCCTCATTATGACAATATCATAGAGCATCATGGAAAAGAAATTTTCAAATTTACAAAAACGAGTTTTAAAAATTAATTAATTATTCATTTTGATGTTGGTCAATGTGGAGTCTGACCCTTGGCTCTGTCTTGGGGTACCTAATTGCTAGTGACGTACAAGTCGAACTCAAGTCAATTTGAGCCCACAAAATTGATAGAAAAGCACAAACTGATTTTTAAAAAAATTCAACTCCAAAAAAGGAAAAATATTTACAAATTTACGAAGAATTTTTTTCGAAATTTCAACTTGGATAGAAACGTGAACTGAATCTAAATCCTGAAATCCTGAAATCCTGAATTATATGCATCAGCAAAAGGCTGTAAATATCCAATATAATTAATCTGGGCAGGTCTAAAATCTGATGAGAGGTGAGATATTAAATTCTGATTTTCTAAATGGTTGTAATTAATTGTAAGCTGACAGTTATAAAAAGAAATCACCGGACCAGTGGCTTTTTGTTTCAGTTTTTTATTTTGCAAAAGTGGCAACTAAATATTTTTTCTTTTAGTGAAAACCCACGTTTTTCCAAAAATTTGTCCACAAAATGACTGAATAGTGAAAGTCGGTCACCAAAACATGCAATGCCATTCTTGAATTTAACCTTGTACAAAGGGAGATAATAATATGAACCGCATTTAGACTTCCTTCTCATAATATTAAGTTGTTAACCCTTGAAATTCTGTTAGAATTATCAAAGATTTTTAAAGTAAATCTGTCAAAGGTTCAATATATTAATATTTCAAATATGCATATTTTAAAAGGTTAAATACAGCCAACAATGAACATTAAAATTTAGGGGATTGTAAACGTAAAAAATATGGAGTTAGAAAAGTACTTTACTTCCCTGGTTTTGAGCTGCATTTATATTACATATCGTACTTGCCACTGTGCTTCGTACTTTGCCACTATGCTTCGACATTAAATAATTCTCAAAATGAAAAACTGAAAGAAAACTACGTCACTATGGGTATATATGAGAACGTCACTAAAGCGTCATGTAAATTTTTTTGTGGACCTCACTCAAAATATTTCAAAGGGAGGGGGGGCATGTTGAACTGGGAAAGAGTAAAGAGTAAAGTCCCTTATGCTTGTAAAAGAGGTAACGCCCAAGGATTCTTAAATGTAGCCCATCATTGTCAGAGTAAGGTATATACATGGCTGAGAACTTTAGGTGCAAGAAAAAAAACCCAAATAAATGAAGTTTATTTTTTGGCTGTATCACAAGGCTGCTCCTCCTTTGCAATTCATTATTGATTTCTTAGAAATTTGGAAGATCCCCTAAGTTCCAACCAGGTCTTTTTTTGGGGGGGGAATGTACTCATCTTGACCAAAGAAGAAGACAAGAATATGCTGTTGCAAATTCTTTGTTGTTAAAAAAATCTTCAATAATTCGAAAGAAAAAGTTTTCCTGAATATTTTGTCACTGTTTTAAGAACTTTAGTTCTGTGGAGTATTTTGTCATTGTTCTACAGTTTGAATATATATTTAAAAACGTGTTATCAATGAATGCTAGATCTTCTTAGGGATTCTTGTCAATTGATGTTACCTCAAAAAATTGCAAAACAAAAACCCTATCCCCAACATTCTTGCATTAGTCTCTTCCAACTTGTAAGATTATTCTTAAGTAAAAAGAGAAGGAAAAAAAAATCCCTATGGTTCTTTTTAGAGAAGAATGGCTCAACAAGGGTCCCTTCTTGCTTCCTAGATGCTGGCGAGACCGCCAAGCTGCTTAGGGCAGGCCGCTGTTGAGAAAGGAAGAATTCAATTTGGGGCCCTTTTGTACTTAATAAAGAGATTGCACAAAAGTTTGAGTACATTTGCAGGCCACCTTTTTCAGTGGAATCTTTCCTCTGTCAAAGACAAGCTATTTAGCTTTCAAAACACTTCTCATTTCTTTTCTGTAATACTCAATGGATACTTGCTGGGTATCACAGAAACAAATTTTTTTGGGTCAATGCTTTACATCCAGTAACACTCTTGGAGCAAGGTGTTCCCAATTTAAGCGCTCCCTTGGCTCCCCCTCAAGTAGGCACTTATTTTGGGAACACCCTCCTCCTTGGGTGCTACCCTACACATTTATCCCAAACCTAATTGATTAGATGTTAGTTATTCATAGAAATGGAATTGAATTACTAACAAAATCACATGCAACTAACAAGACAAAAATTATGAAAATGAGAAGGTGGAAATATGACTGAAACTCACTTTAACAAAATTAAAGTCCAACAAAAAGACTCCGCATACATATAGAAGTTTGGAAGACAATCCTTTGCATTTGAAGTGGGCTTACTCCCATAAAGCTGCTAGAGAGAACTATTAGTGTGAGCAGAAAGCAAGTGTATATTGCACTCCCCAGTCTGGCACAGAGGGTTAGACACCCTTTTAATTTTTATTAAGAACAGTGAAAGAAAATTCAGTGTTTTCAGAGGATCGTTTTAGAGCAGAATTTGGAGTTGGGCCTTCTGCTTCACACCAGTGGGATCAAAGAACCATAATTTGGAAGGTACCTTTTTTTTTCCCTTCTATATCTATCCCTCTTTCTTTCGCATTTATGGAGCGGTAGATATATTAAAAAAGAGATAGACCAAAAAAGTTTTCTTTTGAAGGTACTTTATGTGGGGTAAGGGTCTAGTTTCGGCATCTTGCACTCCAACTAGCCCTGTGACAGGGGCCCCAAATCACAGAAGGGTCTAAAGATAAACACTTCTCCTATACAAAATTCTTTATGAACAGTGAGGGATTTCCATGGGACTTCACAGAGGATATCAGCCCACTCACTTGGGCTCCACCTTGGTTCACAGGCCTCAAATCACTGTTTGTTTTTTCAAATTTGTGAAGTAGGTGTGTTGGTGATCATCCACAAGAGGACTTAACCAGATTTGGCTAAGGTTAGAGAGGTAAGTAGAAAAGTTTACGAATTGTGCCCTATTTGGCAACCTGCTCTACCTATTGTCTAAAGTGATGATTTGGAAAAAAAATTCCTTATAGTGGGGGGACTTTGGGCCGTTTAAAAGAAAAGAAAAAATCCTTTGTACCTCTTGCACTGGCTTTTTTTTTTTCAATAGCTAGAAAGAAGTGTTCTTGTTGCAGGTGAGAATACGAAAGTGACAAAAATTTGATCTCCAGTTTCGTGTAACGCGCATGATGCTCATCATCTCGATCCCCACCAATACCTCCCTGTCATGCCGACGCACAAAGAAGAAGATCAGAAAAAGAAGGTGGTCGGTCAGTCTGAAGTCTGTCGAGGACGCACACCAACACGGCTCAGCATAATAATCTCTCTCACTGTTTTCTTGTCAGTCGAGGACATACCACGGTTTAGCATAATCTCTTTAACTGTTTTCTTGTCGCCGTTTCCGGTTTTGTTTGTCATCTCCAGAGGGAAAAGAACTGTCGAACGAAGAAACGATAACCAAACCTGATGAACCTTGCACACCAGGAAGATCCGAAAAAGGAGAAGGTCAGTCGAGGATAGACCACAGTTTGGCATATCTATCTTATTGTTCTTTTGTCGCTGTTTCCGGTTTTGTTTATCATCTCCAGAGAAAAAGAACTGTGGAACGAAGAAACGAATAGCAAATCTGATGAACCTGCACAACGGAAGAAGACCCAAAAAGAACAAGGTCAGTCAGTCGAGGACACACACCAAAACGGTTCAGCATAATAATCTCTCTCACTGTTTTCTTGTCCCTTTTTTCGGCTTTGTTTTATCATCATCTCCAGAGAAAAAAGGAAAGGTAGAAGGAAGAAACGAAATGCAAATCTGATGAACCTCGCACCTTGTAGTCGTCAGAGCAAAAGATCGGCAGAGTAAACAGCAAACATTCCCCCTCTCTATGTCTCCAGAACAAAGATCGGGATATTACGAACCGCAAGCAAACATACCACTGTTATTCCGCAAAGGAAACACGGAGAATAAGCAATCCGGCAAGCTCCGAGGACCGTGAGCAATGGCTGGATCTAATGGCGACTTTGAAGACCGGGGCGGCCAAGGTCGCGGCCAAGGGAAGATGCGGAACCTGGACCGAACTCTGGACCAGCCGCTCGGCTTGGAAGCCGAGCGCGTGAGCAGTATGCGTAACCAGAAGGTGAGCTCCTCTTACGCGAAAATCACATGGAATTGACGATGGATTGTCTTGGCTATCGACTGGTTGCGCATGATTTGAAACCAATTAAAACTGGATCTTGTGCAGGTATTGCCAGCAGCAGTGATCTTGCATCTAGCTTTCCAGAGTTTGGGGATAGTGTATGGAGACTTGGGCGCATCTCCACTGTACGTGTTCCGAAGCACATTTCCTCAAGGCATCACAAACAAGCAGGATGTGATTGGAGCGCTCTCTCTTATCATCTACACCGTCACCTTCATTCCTCTCATCAAGTACATGTTTATTGTTTTGAAGGCCAATGACAATGGTGAAGGTATTATATTCAACTCATCATCCAAGCTTCCATTTCTGGTGATTGATAAATTTGGTCTTTTGTGTGGCTTCTTTGCATTATGGAGGTGATTCGAACTTGTTCTCACCTTCTTCATGTTCAATCCCTGTCCTCATGGGGAAGGGACTTTGTGCATGGTAGGATTTGGACTTTATATGAGTAGTTCTCACATGTTGCAAATCAGCCTAATCACATAACAACTTGTCATCATCACAACCTTTGCATCCAATGATTTGGTAATGGAAATCGTGTGAAATTCCTTCTTCATAAGTTTGTAGTTTTTGCACACTTGGATGTCTGTGTCTAAAATTATAAGTAGGATAAAAGATTTCACACAAGCATATTGTGTGTCGTAGGGGGAACATTTGCATTGTACTCATTGCTCTGTCGACATTGCAATATAAGTTCATTACCAAATCGGCATCCGACAGATGAGGAACTATCCACATTTGTTGTGGACCGTCAGCACCCAAAGACTTACCTGCAGAAGAAACTGGAGGGTAGCCATGTTCTGCAAAGACTTCTCTTGGGGCTAGTTCTTGTTGGCACTTCCATGGTGATTGGTGATGGCATATTAACCCCTGCGATTTCAGGTGTTCCAATAGACTTTCAAATCTTATATTTATATTCATCCTTGTCATTCACTACAGTGGTATTTCTTTGCATATTCTTCTTCCATTTGATGATTGTTGCAGTGGGTGACTTGTAGTTACCTCAGAAGTGTGGTGATGTTTTATGCAGTTCTATCAGCAGTAAGTGGAATCAAAGAGGCATCAAGTTCTTTGAATGATAGTAAGCACTGCTTACCAAGCTGATTATGTCTGGAATTTCTGTGCAAACTGTTTGGCTCTTGTGCTGTGGAATATATGTGAGCTGGATGGGACTGTTGACTGAATTGCCTCAGTTCTCTTTTTTGGCAGATGTGGTGACAATTGTATCTTTGGTGATCATAGTCAGTTTGTTCAGCATGCAGCGTTTTGGTACAGCAAGGGTGGGGTTTTTTTTTGCTCCAGTTTTTCTGCTGTGGTTTGTTTGTATTGCACTTATTGGAATCTACAACATCACCCGGAATGACAAAGGCATATTTCAAGCTTTTTCTCCTCTTCAGATTGTTTACTTTTTCAAGAGAAACAAAAGGGCAGGATGGGAACATCTTGGAGGTGTTGTGCTTTGCATAACAGGCAAGCAACATCTCATCATTCAAACATTCAGGCACTTATATCCTTTGTAAATGACATTTTAGGGCATCCTCTAATGTTCCATTTCTTCACCTGGAATGGTGTGGCTTGATGTTTGATATGCAATTCAGACATCTTGTTGCTGCTTTCTAATGGCAGGAAGATCTCAGTGACATGGCAATGGAGCCATTGAATTGAGTGGTGTTTTATTCTCTGTTGCTCAAATGTACTGCAGGGACTGAAGCGTTGTTTGCTGATTTGGGCCATTTCACTTACAGATCTATTCAGGTAAAGAATGCAGCCAAGCTGTAAATTTTCCTTGGACTCTGGTGATCCCCCTGATGGGTTAGTATGAAAGTGACAGGGTGTTATTCTTGGTGAAGCTGATGGTGCTCCTCTTGTTGTTGCAGATTGCCTTCTCAACAGTTGTTTATCCCTCACTCTTGCTAGCTTATCTTGGTCAGGCTGCATTTCTTCTAAATTATCCTGAACATTCAGACAACCCATTCTACAAATCGCTTCCAGGCAAGTGATCTTATCTCTATCTCTCTGGATTGTTCTCTGTCAATGCATGCATCATTGCCAAGGTCATAAGCCTACTGCTAGGTTCCATTCCATGATATGTCACCTTTTGACAAGTTCAGGTAGGATCAGGATGGTACTATCACAGGCTGTCTCACAAAGAAATCTACATGGAGTTAGCTTCTCCCATGTGCCAGGGCTTGTGAGGGAGCTTGGGAGATATAGAACAAGAGCCTCATGGTGTGCAGTCATATTGTAGAAGATGGGTATTGGGTTTGACTGAGCAAAGATGGCATTTCATAATGTGTCAGGTTTTCCTGTTCTAGAGGCTGTGAGTAGCAAAACTGTAGGGAATCGCATATAACCTTCATCTCTCATCCCTGTCAAATCCAATGCAGAGATGGTGCTGGTTGTTTGAAGCTGTAAAGCGTATTAAATATTTTTCTATGTGTAGGGTGAGACATATGATAGGCATTTGATCTCTTGATAACTTTTCAGTGATCCTTAAGCTGTCCAAGTCTTGATGACAGTTAGTGGACTTGCTTTGTTCAGTTAAACTTTACTGGCCCATGTTTGTCCTGGCAACTTTAGCGGCCATTATTGCAAGTCAGGCGATAATTTCTGCCACATTCTCAATTGTGAAACAGTCCGTTGCGCTGGGCTGTTTCCCGCGTGTAAAGATCGTGCACACTTCAGATCAATTCCAGGGCCAGATTTACATTCCTGAAATCAACTGGCTTCTTATGATTCTCTGCCTTGTCATCACTGCGGGGTTCAGAGACACCAGACAAATTGGCAATGCTTATGGTATTTTGTCTCATCTTTGTTTGTTTGATCATTCTGATTTTATTTTTGCTACTGGCAAAAATGTATATGTAGAGCATTCTGTATACACATCAAAATTTTGTAAACATAGTTAGTCAGTATGCTTTTTTTACATTACATTCAGATAGCTAAACGATTTGTTGCTCTTTGTACAGGAATTGCAGTGGTTGCAGTGATGCTGGTGACAACATATCTCATGACACTTGTAATGCTCATGGTGTGGCACAAGCCTCTCATTGTGGGCTTGGTATTTCTGCTGCTGTTTGGATCACTTGAATCTGTCTATGTCTCATCAGTTCTATTCAAGGTGAAGCAAGGGGGATGGGTTCCACTTGTGATAGCAGCTGCCTTTGGCAGCATCATGTATGTGTGGAACTATGGGACTCTTAAACGCTATGAGTATGAAATTCAGAACAAGGTATCTGTGGGATGGTTGTTGGGACTGGGTCCAAGCCTTGGCTTGGTACGTGTGCCTGGCATTGGACTTGTATACACAGATCTCGCCCATGGGGTTACACCCCTCTTCTCACACTTCATTACCCACCTTCCAGCAATTCACTCCACTGTTGTCTTTGTTTGTATCAAATACTTGCCTGTCAGCACAGTTCCACAGGAAGAGCGTTTCCTTACTCGCCGTATTGGTACCAAGGCTTACTCCATGTATAGATGCGCTGCAAGGTATGGCTATAGAGACTTGCATAAGAAGGATGATGATTTTGAGTACCTGCTGTTCCAAAGTTTGATAAGATTCAATGAATTTGAAGCACTGCAAAATTCTTTTGGTGCTGATTCCTTGGCTGCCAGTTGGACACCAGAAGAGGGAAGTGTCTCATCTCTGCCAGCTCTGGAGATGGCCCCAGTCATGGGGAACTCAATGTTGCAGGGTGATGGTTTGGAGAATAATTCAGCATATGCTGATTCTTCAATACAACCCCCAAGTATGTCTGAAGGTTTCTCCCAAGAGATTAGTGCAGCGACTGAGCATCAAGGTGCACATTTTCAAACAAGCCCCATTACTACTTGTGAACAAGATATACACAATGAGCTCAGATCCTTGATGAGGGCTAAAGATGCAGGAGTGACTTACCTTATTGGTGACACTGTTGTGAAAGCAAGAAGGGATGCACACTACTTGAAGAAGCTTGCAATTAATCATGCATATACATTCCTGCGACAGACTTGTCGTGAGAGCACTGTTGCTTTGAACATCCCTCATGAAAGCTTGTTGCAAGTGGGCATGATTTACTATGTATAATAACTTATTTCTTCCATTTCTCATACATATATTTGGGAAATTTTGGCACCTGTGATTATTTTTTAAAGTAGTGCAAACATAAGATTGAACAAGAATCAATCATTCATGTCATGGAGGAATGAATGTGCAGGAATGTTCATTCTGTTGAGAAATAATCTCATGAAGTCTTGTAGGAAGAAGCTGCTTCTTGTTGCTAATATGGGGGAGGTCCTTTGTTTTGTAGTCAATAGTTTGCAACTATAGAGTTATTTTCTCGAAGGCATGGATTAAATCATTGATAGATACCACACCATTACACTAGTATTTTGTAGAATATATTGGCACGGACTTGAGAGGTGCCATCCAGTGTAGTACAATTCTCTCTTTTTCAAAGAAAGAACAAGTGGGTAAAGGTAGCAAACACAAAATAGTAACAACAAGTTAAATGTGGCATTTTGTTCGATGCATTTGCAACACAATGCCCAACATGAAAAAAAAATTGGATTTTTTAAAAATTGTTATCACACAATGATTAATGTTGTAAATGTATTTTTTACACAATAGTTTCAAAGAAAAAAATGTGATGAAGTGATTAAAACCCTCCCTTCAATGCAAAGGTCCAAAGTTTAATATTTTTCCTAATTGTTTTTGCTAACAAACAAAATGGATGAAAAAATATATTGAACATTTAAATAAATTTTAAGTTAGTTGCCTTTAGGAAATAGCTTTTTTGAGGAAAAAAAACTAAGTGTTAGTCCCAAGCAAATTGCCTTAATGAACAATGTAAGTTCCAAGGGAGCAAAAATGAAGTTTTTAGGGAACGAAAAATTTCCCTAAGGAACAAATGAAAAACCTTGAAAAACAATTTACACAAGGAATAAAAAAAGTTCCCCTGAAAGTAATTTCCCTTGGGGGCAATGAATTTTCTCCCAATAAGGGCCCAAGTTCCTTGGGGAGAAGGACACCTTCCCCAAAGAGAAATGAACTTTCCTTAGGGAAAACCCAAGTGCCCTAGGGAAATATATGTTCTAAATATTTTTATAATCAAATCCATCTCATGTTCGTTTTATATGAGTTTGTGATTTATCATTGAAAAGGTTTTTAATAAAGTTACAACTTTGTAATTGAAAGCATTTCAATCAAAATTCTTATGAAAAAGTTATGATTACACAAAATTTCAAACACATTTGTTCTCTAAAGAACATGGTTGTTTCTAAAGCAATTTAAATTCTTTTTTTTCAAGACCTCCGTATTCTCTAAAAAAAAAGAGGTTCAAGTTACTTCCTAAAACAATTTAAGCTTCTCATTCTCATCCATAGGGACATAGTTGTTCCCCAAGAAAAAGGACAACTTCCCTAAGAAAAACTTAAATGCCCCAAGGAACAAGAACACATATGTTTTGAATCTTTTTGCTATCAAAATCATTTCATATTCGGTTTTTTGCAATCAAAGTCATCTCGTGTTCCCCTAAAAAAAAAACAATTTTCCCATTGAAAAAGTCTTTAGGAAAGCTACAACTTTATAATTAAAAACATTTAAATTAAAATTAAAATTAAAAAATTATGATCACACAAAACTTTAAACACATTTATTTTCTAGGAAGATGATTGCTCCCAGGGACAACTAAAGACTTTTTTACTTGGGGAACATGATTGTGTATTATAATTGTGTTGAGCCCAATGCCTCATTTAACTCGCTGCTACTATTTGGAGTTTCCCAATTAGGATTGAATTTATGGACCCTTCACTAGTAATTTTCAAATGATCCATACAATTGAATTAGCCAAAGAATCGGTCAAACTACCTACCTTGAGCTGTTGGTTCTTTGCTGATCTCAGGAAACTTGAAAATTTTCAAAAACCTGGAACTAGTGGTTATTTCCTTGTGAAAATTCAAAATAAACCCAGAACTGGGGTTCTTTGACTTTGAACATTTTCAAAAACCTGAAATTGGAGGTTATAACTTAAAACAAAATAAAAAAATTGTCGGTTGCTGATGCCATCTTCCAAGGAATTCTGGATTTTTTTTTTTTTTTTGGGCCATACCAAATGCTAAACTGTTATGATGTGCAGCAACTTGGTGAAAACCTTAACACTGAAAAATACAACTCTGCACTCTAGTGCACCATTTTCAGAACAAGTACTTTCGACTTAGACAAACAAAAAGGAAAGATCTTTAATTTGCTTAGTAAGCGTCTTCAAAAATCCACAACTTCTCCTGTTCACCTCTCCTATTAAATAGATGACAAGTTTTTTTTTTTTTTTTTTGGCAATGAGCCAATTTTATTGGCCCATCACTCAAGGAAAATGAAACTATGAACACTCCACAAAATAGAAGGTTCTATTTTGAAGTCTAGAGTTCTTCCCCTTTGGGCCACCTATATAGCTGAAATGAGGACAACATTTGCCAAGGCACATGGGATAAAAGTGAGGCGAGGTGTTTTGGAGAACATGTTGGGAACTTGGGGAACACATTGGGAACCTGATGTGAACCTATTGGGAACGTGAAGGGAACAGAGTGGGAACCTGGGGAAAATAGAAAAAAGTTCCTTTTCCCACCCCCCAAAACCTAAAAGGCAAGAAAGCAAGGCACCTTGAGTGAATGCTTAGGCCTTCCCATTGGCTGCATGAAATTTCTCTTCCCAAAAGAGTTCGTCACCATTTTTGGCCGGGCTAATACACCTTGGGAAGAACACCCTACCTACTACCTGCTGTCATAATGGATGTCAAACCCCTGGGGGATGTGGTCAAATGGCGGATGCTGTGACCTGGTCCAATGATTCGGCAACCCCTCACTGTCTGGTTGAAACTTTCCTAATCGCTCTCCGTGTGTATGAAAAGACGGCCTCTCAATTCTCACAACTGATGGTTTATGTCTGATAGCTCAAGCACACTGGTTAAGCTTGAATACTTTTGACACTCACACCCCTTGTCTATTCACAATACCCTGCATGCTCTCACTGGTTACCTAGTCCATAATCACGATGCTCAAAAATCAAAGAATCTGTTCTGAATATAGCGGTGATTCTCAAAAAACTTGAAGAAAACAAACAAAAACACCCACAAAACCCCCAACTTTACAGGTTCTTTCATGGAAAATGCTGGTGTTGAGGTTGTAAATAAACAGAATCGGCGATTATCGGGGATTGTGAAATATTTAAAAAAGGAACCTGCGGTCATTAGCAAAACCAAGTACCCACCCAAAACAAAAAAAAAAGAAAACCGTGCATCTGGGGGGAGGGGTGGGGATTGATCCAGTTCGAGTTTTGTTCTAAGTTATAACCTCCAGTTCCCGGTCCGAGTTTGCTGCTGAAGGAGGTTTTTGTTGCAGTAACGAGAGCTGCTCTCAAAATTTCTCCGGGCCCAAGGGGGGTATTTTTTTCTTGTGGCGAAATTTTGCCACTTGGGGAACCAAACGAGAAAAAAAATTCAATTCGCCATATTTAAACCACTGGTTCTTGCCTGTCGTCACCACATAGCAAGGTTTGAAAACATTTCTTCTTTTCTCTCTGATTTCTAGCCAAATTTGGCTGAGTCCTCTTGTGGATGATCGTCAGTCCACCTCCCTCACAAAATTGAAAAAAGAAAACCCCGGCGCCAACGCTTGAGAGCACAACCACAAACCCACGCACGCACGCATGGGCAGAACTATCTGTGTGTTAAGGAGGAGGGCTACGACGAGGAGGAGGAGGACGACGACGAGTACAGGAGTGATGGCGAGTATCGAGCGTTATTATTTCTTAAGACCCCGACAATTTCTGCGGTATGTCGTTGCCATCATTTCGATGATATTTGAACTTCGAAGCTTTCTTCAACTTCTCTTATCAGGGTTTGTTTCTATAAAGTTAGGTTCTTGTCATGACAATGGTTGGTCGAAGAAGAAGGTACGGTGTGTTTATGTTTCCAACGTTTTTTCTCTTGTGATTTCTTCCCTGTGCATGCAGAGAACGATAAGTAGAACCTCCGGATTTTGCTTCATGTATGTATTTTGTCGTACTCAAGTGTTAAGGGTTTTGCTAATTGCGACGGCCGCTGGTGATTATTAGATCTCTGCCACCTGTTCTGTGTGTATGTGTCTGTATGTGCTGCGATGAAGTGTTTTTGTGGTATTTGTGTTTGCTCTATCTATACATTGTAAGGTCTTGTTACATGCACTGTAAGGTCATGTTACCTGCATTGTAAGGTAAAGTTACAGGCTACTGGTTGCGGCAGTTCGGTGTTGAAAGGTTCTGTGTGATGGCAATAGTTTCAAATAGAACATGAAGCTTGCATCACAGGTGTTTTGTTTAATTCGTTTCTGTGCAGGGGACAACAGCTTGCGACAGTCTTGGGGCCAGGACAGGCATGACAAACCATCATAATTTCTACTTCACAGGTGCCAATGAGCGCCCCCAGAAGCCTCGCATTCATGGAATGACAGAAGTTAGGCTTTACTCCTCTCTCTTGGCACCCCAAAACTTGCAGGTAAAAACAATTTCGTTTCTGTGTGTTATCTTTTGGTTTTCTCTGCATTTGAAACTTAATTTTACGTGGGAAGTTTGTACTCAAATGAGCTAGGGGGGATGCTTTGTTGTGCCTGGTGGAAAGGACCTTAAGTTGGTTTGGTGAATTTATTTTGCGAAAATCAAGTTCTCAAGATTTATGCATATGCCATGTGTGATGGATCTGGTAGCAAGATTTAAGGGTTGAAACAAGGATTTGTGCATTCTGTGCATTTGGAAATTTGGGTACAGGATGTGTTAGAGACAATGGGGCAGTATATGGATGGGCTGAAATGTTCAGGGTGTTCCTTCAGCCTGATGCCACATGACATTGTGAGACAGTTAATAAACCTGGCACATGCTCATGACGTCTATGTAAGCATGGGTGGGTGGGCAGATCACGTTCTCACCAAAGGCCCTTCTATCTTCAAACAGTATGTGCAAGTAGGCTCATATCCCTCCCTCTTCTGGTGTTCTTCTTTGCAAAATGAACCCATGTACTGCTTGAAATACCATGTAGTTACTTCATGATATTGGTCTGGTCCATGCGATTTGGTGTCTAGATTGAGTCTTTATTATACTGGATTATGGGATCAATTTATCTGCATTCTATGTTGGTGGAACATCAAGGTCATTGACCCTTATTTGACTCTGGAAATATGCTGTATTTTTTGGTAACGCAAGATATGGATGCTATGTGGACTCTTGTGGGTACTTCATCTCTGTAGCAGCTGCATATTCATGTGCTGTGAGTTGTTGAGACAGATCCTCATTCAGCCTGGTAAAGTGTGAGATATTGCATGCCTTCATTCAAGGATGCTGGAATTACTATAACTACACAAGAGGATTGTTTGATCATGTCCATCCCTGGTTAAGACACCTTGGATCAATACAATGGGTTGTGAAAGAATAATTGTCAGAGGACTGGCCATCATGGAAGCACTGAGAAATGTCTTGTATGTCGCTGGAGATCGATTGCTTCCTGATGTTCTGGTGTCCTTTTTGTGCACAGGAATGCAAGGAACTTGGTTTTGATGCAATCGAACTGAACACTGACTTTATTCATCTTCCAGAAGAGGACTTGCTGCGCCTTATTCGCAGTATCAAGAGTGCAGGTCTGAAGGCTAGGCCTGAGCTTGGCATTGAGTCTGCCAATGATGTTATGATTTTGAGTACTTGGTTGATGGTAAAATGTCATTGACATGCATCTTTGACTTTAATTGTAATGGACTGGTGAAACAAGCTGGAATATTTTCCCGGTTCTACATTTCTAGGAATTTTCTGGGACATCAACTTACTGTCAGGCAATAGATGGTGGTGTTCTTGCCATGGCCAGAATCCCCATTATTAGGAACTTTGATGGTGTTGATGCAAATTTCACGATAACCTGTTGATTATGGGACTCCAATACTAGGCCCCCCCAAAGTTGTGACATGCATGTCTGTGGTTACATTGACAGCTATAATGTGAAGAGAATGTGGTTTATTGTATACTGAGGGACTAAAGACAACTGCAGTGGATCCAGAGCTGGAAGGTGCCAACTGGGTGGTAAGGCATGCTGAATGCTTCCTTGAAGCAGGTGCAGCTGTGGTAATGATTGATTCAGCTGGAATCACAGAGAATGTGAATAACTGGCATACAGATGTGATTGCCAAAGTTATTGAGTGACTGGGTTTGGAGAAAATTATATTTGAGGCAGCAGATCCTAGGGTGTTTCGATGGTTCATTCAGAACTATGGTTCCAAGGCAAGTGTCTTGTTGCACCTCAGTTACTGTTAGCTCTCTGTGCAGAAGCAAACGGACTGTATTGTTTTAGCCTGCAAGAATGGATGAAGCTTGTTGCAGCTTGAATGAGGATTCTATTGACTTTCATTGATTAGCCAGCAACACCATGACCGATTCTTCCTTTTGCTTCCAGAAATGCAATAGAGTCTGAGTTGACAGATTTTTGCATAATTGTTGCCTGAAGTTTTGGACAGATTATTATTTTTATCTACATCCATTCCCAGGAGCTGATGAAGTCAGTGGGGAGTTATGGCAGCTAGCCACGCTATTCATGATGAAGGTGATGGTCTGATACTTAGTGAGTGACACTCATAACGCTATGAGTGCACTTATTCTTGTTAGTTTTGTTTTGCTGGACTGATACAATGGTTCAAAGTGTCACTGCAGAGTTTCTGCAGTCTCATTTAGTTATGTAATGTCTGTGCTCTGGATATAACTATGAGTTACATAACTATTTTCCTGAATATTTCATGTGGGTCCTTATATATTTATGTACACCCACCAGCACAAGGTGGGTCTCACACTTTTTTGAGCGACTCTCATAAGGTTATGACATCACTCATTCTTGTTGTGTTATCTTCAAAGTGTCGGTGTGGATTTTTTTCTGCAATCTCATAGCTATCTAGTGCAGCCAGCTTGGAGATGAATTCTAATGCCTCTTGCTGGAAATTCATTGCTTCTTGTGTTGATTAGCTATGTCTCTTGAGTGCTAGCCCACATCATGACTTAGTCTTCTCATTGCTTCCAGAAATATGACATAAATTCAGGACATAGTTGTCTGTACAATAGTTTGCCTGAAATTTTGGGCAGATTGCTATACATCTACAGCCACTGTCAGGAGGCGATGAAGTCAGTGGGAGTCATGGCAGCTTATCACTGCTATTCATTCTGACACCTTGTGGGTGACACACATAAGATTATGATTACACTCATTCTTGTCATGTTAGTGTTAGTTTTGCCAAACTGACAAAACAGTTTCCTTCAAAATGTTGTCATTTCCTCTGCAATGAAATAGATATGCTTCTTGTGTTGCTTACTGATCCTAGGGTTTGGATGTCAGAGGAATTGTGAATCATCAGCCTACTCTGCTTCTCCTTCACAGCAAGTTGAATTACTTCACAGGGGGTGGTGATAATGTTGTGAACCAACATTGCTTTATCCTTATAAACATAGGATGCGACAAAGTATATTTTATATCTTATTGAAAGTAACATTCCTAATGGTTAGATTTGTACTTCATGTTTAATTTGCCTTCGTTGTGATACTTTGCAGGTGAACCTGTTGGTGGATCATTTACACTTATTGCAGCCGGAGTCTATTCGGTCTGGTATGGGAGGTGAAAGGTCTGGGTGGGGTCAATTTGTCTCTTATAATGGATGGCTCTAACCTCAACAGGCATTTGAAAGAAGCAAGTGAAATAATCCCATGCATTGGTACTGTTGATAGTGTTGTACATTTGGATCACAAATCAGGTAGTAGATTGTACAAAAAGAGGGCATTTTAGTGAAACAAGTTATTCCATGTGCTAAGGACAGGTTTGTGGTGAGCACACTCAAAGTGGTTGATTACTCAATTTTCATTATACCTTCAGCAAAAGGTACATTAATGGTTATGACCATGGTTTGAGGCCCTATACTTAAGTGTCAAGAACTGGTATCTTAATGGATGGTTTGTGTCTAAACAATGATCTGTAAATACTAACAAGGTCCTGTGTCTAGCCTTTGAGGTTTGTGCTTTTCCTGTCATGCCTAAGCGAATCTTAAAGGATTTGACCTACTTCCCGGTTCCTGATGTCTGGTTTCCTCCTCTGTTGTCTATCTCTGAATATTCTTCTTGGATATTCTTTTCTGTACATTCTTTTCTTCTATGTTTCTGTGTTTGGAAGTCAATGTGGCCGAGACCTGCTATTACCAGTTTTGTGATACAAACAATGTTCCAGTGCATGCAATTCCTCCGGAGCTTAGGAAGTCATGGGTATTAGAGATTGGTGATTAGAGAGCAGGCAGATTTGTGGTGGGGTTGGCCACAGGCTCTCTAGGAATCTGAATCGGCCAAACACTGCCTGCCAGGGTCCTTGGTGATAACAGCTGTTAGGTCTTAGAGAATTTGGTCTACAGGATCAACACCTGTGCTGAACTGATGATTTAGCACGAGAATTAGTTGATCAAAAGGGAGAATAATGCCTAACAGCTATTAACACTGCAGCATGTTGTCTGGTGGGCATTTCCTTTTTGAAATGTGCCCCCCCCCTTTGTGTGTCATCCTTCCCCTTGATACCCGGAGGGTACCTTTTGGGTATCATGATGGAAAAAGAATCCAGGGGTGGTTTACATTGGGTGGAGGTTGACAGTTACCAGTATCAGACCCCACCTTGCACGGCCCCGCAGCTGTAACACCCTTTCCTAGGCCCCTTATTTTGGAAATACTCACCACTTTGGGGCTTTACCTTACCTGAAATGGGCTTTACCTTACATGAAATGGTTTTCATGTGGCCTTTTCTGCCACTTTTAAGTTCCCTTACAAAGCACAATGGAAGGTCCTCTTGGATACAAGCCATTGTGCCCATTTGGAAATTGGGCTTGCCTATCAAATTCTTCAAAGAATTTTTCATAATGGTTTGCTCCATATTATGCAAAAGGTTTTTCTCAGTGTATTTGGAGGTATGTTTACAGAGTATTCAATTTCATGGGGTATTTCAGTGTAGGATGAAGCCCTAAGGTGGGGGCATTCTCAAAATAAGGAGCCTAGGATGAGGCAATAGATGGCCCAATATTTTAGAAATGTCTTCCACCCATGGGCTTTACCTATCCTAAAGCATGAGGCAAAATTTATCAGGAACCAAAAACCTACAAAGATCACAAGGCATAGTAGGGGGAGGGATATTATGCTTACTCCTCAATAGTGGGAGGGAAATTATGCCTACTTATAGGTGTAAGAACCCTCCCACTCTTGAGGTGTAGGCATAATATCCCTCCCTTTTTTAGGAGGGAAATTGATGGATATAAGGTGCCCTCCAAATACACTTCAGATTTTCTCCAAGTGCTTTACAAAAACAAAACAGCCGCAGGTCCATTCTGTGATGTTCTTTAAAAAAATTATCGTGATACCTTGTGGGTACCTGCACCAGGTGTCACAGGAAAAAAATAAAAATAAAAAATCTATTTGATTTTTACGCTCAGTAATGCCCTCGGAGTGGGGGAGTTCTGATGTAAGCCACCTGCGGCTCTGCCACAGGTGTGCACTTGCTTCTGGAACTCTCAACTCCTGGGTAGCTACCTTAAACAGAATAACTTGCACATCTACAGAGGCTCTGTTTTGTAAATGTTTTATAAAGGGGGTGGTACTCTAGGCAAGGCATTACATGGTAGGGACCCAATGTCGAGGGTGTAATTTTCACACCCATCTATGCCTTGGTGTTGTTTTCAGGTCGCCTTGTTTTGTTCACACGCCATAAATGCCTGCACATGGAAAACCACTCACTTGGTGAAACTTCAACACTTAGACCTACCTCACCACTTTGGGCTAACCTCGACCTCTAGATGGGTGGGACTAATACTCAATATGGACTTCCCAAGTGGTCCAAGGCCTTGTTGCCTGGGATTACCATCTCATTTCATTTGGCCTAACCACAAACTTCACCTAGTTCAAGGACTTAGTGCGTCATGGCCAATGCCTCAGGCTCCCTTCCTGTGGTCCAGACTTGGGCCGCATTAGGCAAGCCCCCACATTGAGGGTCCACCTAGAAGGGCATGTCACTCTCCCCCACTTTAGAGATGTCAATGTCCTTATTGACGTTTCTCTAGGGTAACCACCTAAGGCGCTTCCACCATTTTCTCTCCTAACCCGTTCTCAGATTAGCCACTTCTTGATCAAGAGAGCCCATTCGCACTATGTCTTTGTACTTTCAATGCAAGAGGTTTTACTAGGTATGTCTTTCGTTTTCACCCAGTGTGCTCATTTAGCATCTTCCATCAAATCTCCCTTGTTTGACCGTCATCTCTTTCATCTTCAGAGCTTGTTTTGAATTTTTGGCTTAGGAGTTCCAACCACCATGCCGGACGAAGGTTGCAAACACACCAACAGATGGTGTTGGACCAAATTCTACAGTCCAAATTCTTTTTACCCAACTAGGACATGAGTCGTGAGTTCATGAACAAGAAGGCCAACTTCTCCATTGAAGGACATGCCATTTTTTGTACACACCACCACCTCGATTTCACCTGATTTCACCTTGGAGTTTTTCAATTTGAGTTCAATTCCGAATCCATTTCTATTGGTTGCCACTTCCTTGCCTATCCCAACCACTAGCTCCCCATGAACCTTAACCTTTTTTAAGTTGACCACACTTGCGAAAACCCTTAACCCTCATTTAATAGGTAGTTAATTTTGTGGGTGTTTTCCCCCACTTTAGAGGTTGATGTCCCCATCAACAGTTAAGCCGCTTGCAAATGGGTCTTTCTTTTTCTTTTGAATCCTCTTCATTCCAAGTTTGTGACACCATTCCTGCTCAAACTTGTTTACCATTTTTTGCAAGTAGTCTAGGTGAACATGTTTCATCCATATTGCCTCCTTGTGATGGCAGCCTTTATATTTCACCAGATATTCCTTGCCTCTAAGGCGTGTTTACCTTGCATGGAGTATGCCTTCAATTTTGGCAGCTAACCTATGTTCAATGGCATCTACTTCCGACCACACCTTTTGCTTCCGATTTGGTTTTTGATCATTTCATAGAAACAACTTGAGTTTCAAGACATGAAAGATCAAATGTACTACAAAATTGGTTGGCAACTTTAAGGTGTACATGTCGAGATGCGATTTATGCAAAATCTCATAAGGCCCTACAAACTTAATAATGAAACATGGGGCGAATCCATTGGGCATCTTGAAATCCCGAATGTTCAACCACACTATTACCCAACTTCAAACTCAACATACCTTCGTGTTTGGTTAGCATGTTTTTCATATCGTTTTTGAGCTTGTTCCAAGAGCTTCTTAACTCGGGTGTACTTTTTTTCATGCCCCTTGACCATCTCCATAACTTCCTTGAAATGATCTTTACGTCCCATGGGAATGGTTAAGTCCATCGATTTCATGGCTTCTTTCCCAATGCTAATTCAAACAAAGACATTTTCATTGTTGAATGCGTTGTGGAGTTATAACAAAACTCCGCTGGGCCTAAATGTTCACCCCAATCCTTTTGATCGGCACCAAATAATTTTTAAAGTGTTGGTTTAACACCCCATTGACCCTTTCTATTTGGCCATTGATTTGTGGGTGGAATGTCATACTGAATGATAATTTCATCCCCACCTTTCGAAATAAATGTTTTTAGAAGCCCGTCATAAACTTGGCATTTCTATCACTAATGATAAATTGTGGCATCCTCTAATGGACCCACATGTCGAAAACAACTTAGCCAAATCAAAAGTCATTGTGATTGTTTTAGTTGGAATGATTTTTACCAACTTGGATAATCGATCAACTACCACGAAAATGGCATCCATCCATTCCATTCAAGTAGTTGGTTCATGAATTCCATGGACACACTTTCCCATGGTTTGCTCGGGATCGATAGAGGTCTATATAATCCTATAAGCCATATTTCTTTTTGTATATAGATATTGTGTTTTGACACTTGACACAAATGTGCACAAAATGCTCTACATTTTGCTTCATTTCAGGCCAATGGAAACTTTTGCCTATGGCCACTCTTGTGGTTCTTCCACCATAGTGTCCCACATGGGCACATCATGTTCCTCTTGCATGATTTTCATGCACAACTCCCCTATTAACACATAGATTCGAAACTACGTCCATTTGAGTAATCTTTCCTTTAAGGTGATGCCTTTCACCTTCCATTGTTTGCACAACTTTTTAAAATAACATTGGGCGAGCGAATCTTGCATGTAGGCTTCCCTTATCTTCCATTCTAGGTTATTTTTGCCTTGGAAGATGGCCTTCAATGCCTAGGTTTTGGTTGAAGATTTTTCCAATTGGAATTCCTCTTTCCTACTTAGTGCATCAGGGACTACATTATCTCGTCCTAGCTTGTGGATTAACTCCACATCTAACAATGCCAATGTGTCATGCTATTTCAGTTATTTCGTTGAGGCCTTTGGCTGCATTTCAAAATACCATAAGGAGATGTTGTATGTGTAAACTTTAATATTATGCATCCCCAAATAATGTTACCATGCTTTTAAGCAGCAAACAACAACATACAATTATTTTTCATGAATTAGCCATCATAGTTGGGCCCCACAAAGTTTCTTGCTTTCAAGTGTAATCGAATGTCCATCTTGCATGAGCACCCCACTAATGGTGAAATTGCTTGCATTGATATGGATTTCAAATGGTTTGATGAAGTCCAAAAATCTTAACATAGGGATAGACAGAAGTTTACTCTCCAAGTCTTCAAATGCCCTATTTTGTTCCTCCTTCCATTTGAAGGATAACTCCTTTAAGGATGTTTGAAAGTGGTTTTGCCAATTGCAAAAAACCTTTTATAAACTTCCGATAGAAGTTAGTGACACCTAAAAAGCATCAAATTCCTTTGACCATGACTAGTCTTTTCCAATCTCATATGGCTTCCAACTTCTTAAGGTTAGCTTTCACCCCTTCCCACGACAAGATATGATTTAAGAAGTTCATTTTTTCTTGGGCAAATTCACTCTTTGCCCTATTGGCAAAAAGTTGATTATCTTGGATCTTACCCAAAACATATTTGAAGTGTTTCGCATGTTCTTCTGTTGTTTTGGAATACACCAATATATCATCAATATAAATTATCATGAATTCATTCAACTTTTCATGGAAAATAAAGTTTATGAGAGTCGTGAATGTTGACAGAGCATTACACAACCCGAATGGCATCACTAGGAACTTGTAAAAACCATACCTAGTCCTCATTGCCATTGTTTTTACATCCTAATCCACAATGTGGATCTAGTAGTACCTCCACTTGAGATCAATTCGGCTAAAGTACCTAGCTCCATTAAACCAATACAACAAATTTTTAATGCAAGGTAGAGGATAATTATTCTTTATTGTTATTTTATTTAAGGCACGATAGTCAATGCACATTCTCAACTTGTCTTTTTTATCCACAAACAAAATAGGTGCCCCATAAGGCGACTTGCTTTGCTAAATATACCCCTGATTAAGGAGGTCATTTAATTATTTTTGAACTCTTCTAATTCCTTTTAGTTTAACATATAGGGTGCCTTGGATGGCGGGGTTAATATAATCACCACTTCTATCTTATGGTCAACCTTTTTATAAAGTGGAAAGGCATTGGGGAGTTCATATGTTAGAACCTTTGAAAATTTATTGAGTAAGTCCAAAATACAAGCAGGGGGTTACTTTGCCCCTTGTGGCTTAAGCTCCCCATTGGAGACTTTCAAATACATCAAAATAAAAAAACTAAGTGACTTTAACTCACTAGTTAAAACAACTAAATTCACTCCCATTTCTACCAATGCAAAATTATACATCGCATCTAAATTCATTAACTTAAAACCACATTTGGCACAAACTTTCAACCTACCTCCATTGTGGAGGATGTTTACTTCGTAAACATCCAAAAATGTGTTTCCTATAATTACATCAAAATTATCTAAATCACACAAGGTGAAGATTTCAAAGAATTGAATTCCCCCACAAAATAGCTTGACTTTTAACGCTACACTAAATGAAGGTCTAGCTATGCTTCGTGCCAATTACATCGTGATGGGGTCTGCCACTAATTCAATCTTGACTCCAAATCATTCCGCTCCTTGCGGGGTCATGAATGAATTTGTCACTCCTAAATCCAAAAGACAACAAACAAGTTTGCCATTTATCTCACAATTCCATTTTAACAAATTGGAGGCATCACTTTCATGTGCCCCTATTTCAACCATGAGACCCCCTTGGAGAATCCATTTACCTTGGGCAATGCACTCACTTACTCAAAATGGCTTGGGGCAATCCTTCACCAAATGTCCATTGTTATCACAATTGAAACATTTGACCTTGGATAGGTCCTGCTTCACCTTCTTGATCGACGACTCCTTGCTCATTGACCTTTCCTTATCATTTTGAAACCATGTCTTACCTTGGTCCCACTTTTGTTTGTTGCGTCCCTTGTTCCCATTGCTTGGGGCTTGATTTTTCTAAGTGAACCCACTTCCGGTTTCACCCTTGGGGCGTGTAGGAGCTCCATCCTCCATACATTCCACCATCTTCAATAGTCCTTGGCACGACTTTAGAATATCAGTCCTCTAGTATACTATCTTCCACACCCAAGGCTTGAATCCATGCAAAAATATTAATTTCTGAACATACTCATCTTTTAAAGGGACCACAATCAACATGCAATTGAAATCCTGGACATTAATGGCCAACGAGCCCTTGTCATTCCCTTAGGTGAGCTCTAAGAGCTCCATGCTATCCTGAAACACCAAGTGGTGTAACGTGAACCTCTCATCCAACTGCAACTTGAATTCCTCCCAAGTGAAGGTTTCAAGTAGGTCAAGTGTTTTTTGCTTCTGGGACATCCACCACTCCCATGCATGCTCCTTCAATAAGATTTGAATGAAATTAATTCACTCCTTATCAATTTCAAAGCACTAAGGATCCATATACGCTTCCACTTAATGCAACCATGGTCGCACTCGTTTGGTTTTGGTCTCCTTCCTTATGAAAGAGTCTAGTAGGCTCACCTTGATGGTTGCCTTGGGAGAACCCCCAAAGGGGCATTGCCTATGGCACCCAAATTTTCCGCAATGCGGTTCATCAACTTGGCTATCTTCTAATTTTGTGTTGTGGCTTCCCCTTGTTGAACCACAAACACACGAAAGGTGTCCACAAGAGCCAAAATTTCTTTGGACGATCTCCCCACCCTTAGGGCTTCTTCTTCCTACTTTTTAAGAGATTCAACCACAACCAAATGCTTGAGGGCTTACTTGCCCCCCTTTTGCCTTGGCACCCCAAAATGGGTGATCAAGGAATTCTTGTCTCCATTTGATTCAGAGGAGTGGAAGTCAACATGTTCATTCAACTCCACAATTGGTTCAGGAACGTTTTTCCTTCCCCTTCTACTTTTAAAAAGTTGTGGAAGTTTTCACTAGTGAACCCACGTTCACCTCATCCATTCCCTTCCTTTGCTTGACAAGGCAAGGAGTCTTCTCATGAGCCTTTGCCTTGCTTGGACCCACCTCATCTTTCCTTGTCTTCTTATTCTTAAATTTTTGTGGAACATGTTGCTCCACCTCCTTCACCAAATCCTTTAGATTTTTGGTTTCTTCATCACAAAACTCCCCACCAACCATGGTCTGGGCTGCAATTACAAGCTCTTACACAACAATGTCCTTCTCCTTCTCCTTTTTGGTCTTGTACTTCTTCTTGGCCTTGGGTTCCACCACAGCTTGTGTGTTGGGCAATGGATCATTCAAGGCCATTTGCCTCCAAATGTTCACCTCCCCCAAACGCCTTAGGAGAATTCACACTTGGCTTTAGGAGCATGTTTGATACCAACTTTCACACCCATTCATGCCTTGGCATCATTCCCACATCCTCCATTTCATTCACGTGCCACTCTAAACACCTATGCTACCTAGACATGGATAACCACGCACTTGGTGAACCTTCAACACTTAGACCTACCTCACTACCTTGGGCTAACCCCAACCTCTAGATGGGTGGGGCTAATACTCACTGGGGACTTCTTAAGTGGTCCACAGTCTTGTCGCCTGAGATTACCATTTCCCATCTTCTGGACTAACCACAAACTTTGCATGGTTCAAGGACTTAGTGTGCCATGATGGCCAATGCCTCGGGCTCCTTTCCTTGCACCTTCATTCATCGGCACCTATGCAACTCGTGAGCAGGTCAAACTGGGAGTTGAACCCAACCCAACATTTAGACTCAACCCAAGCTTGCCACAAGGTGGTCTATACTTGGGCCTCACTTAGGTGAGCCCCTGCACTTGAGGGTCCGCCTAGAAGGGTGTGTCAATAATGTTATGGTTTGAATGTCTCCCCAGTGTAACAAACAATGGTGTGCATTTTGAATTTATGTTCAAGTTTTGCCATGCTCCATAAGATCCCATCCTTGGATGACATGCATTTTGAGTTGATGGCCAAGTTTGGCCATAAGATCCCATCCTTGGGATCTATGCTATAATCTTCATAATGGGATCTTGCAAAAAACTACACCCCACTGTAACACATCTCCATTTCTTTGATTTTCAAAAATACGTATATGTTCATTTGAAATGATCTTGAATCAAAGAGATCAATGTTTATATGTAGCAACAAATCAAACTAAGAAAGTTGTAGTCTTTTGATCCACTATAGCATAAGATAATGAAAGATGTGTTAAAATCAAACACTTGTGTGCACTATCTTGCTCTTTTGCTCTTTGTCCATTCCCGTGTGAGTGTGGATGCCACACGAATGGAAACAAACTTACGAACACATATACATCATCCCCAAAACACAAAGCTTGGCAATCCCTTCTCAATTATTTTCCTTCACAACACATACACACTTTCACACTACACTTCCCCCACAACATAAGTAAAACAAAGCATTAAACATACTTACAACAAACCTACATAGAAAATTTAACTTGACTCCACATCCACACATATATTGTTTTCTTGAACAGAATCCCAACTTTTTTATTGTCCATTATCAAATTCACTACAACTACAAACATTGCCTGGATACACCAAACATTCCATGCATGGTAGCATATAGGTAGCACATAACAATCACACTTGAAGTTGCATGATTTTACCTAACAACCTTGTCCCATAATGTGTCATTAAGTTCCCAAAACCAACACAAAACATTGAAGTACAGATAATTTATTGCAAATCCCAAGATCCTCTACCTTTAAATTCCAACAATTGTTCATTCATCAATTCACCATCAAGGTACTATTGCAACCAATGTTGGGTGGGTATCACATTTTTATGATACCCATTGGATCCAGTTTTCATAAAACAATTTATAAAAGGGTCTAGTTTTCACTCTTTTTTTCCCCTAAATTTTATATGATGAGCAAGGCTATCAATATTTTTTTTTAAAAATAAATCAATTCTCACTATGCTAGTTCTCAAAATTTTGAAAACAACTAGTTCTCTTGTGCCAATTCTCACAAATTGAGTATTATTTATTTTTATTTTTTCCAAAAACCATTTATTTTTATTTATTTTAAATCTTGATTTTATTATTTTTCTTACTAATGAAAAAATTACAAGCATTATTACAAAAAAATTCTCAACACTAAAAAAAAATATTTATTAAACTTTTACACTTCAACAACTTCATCATTTTCAAATTCACCTTAAAACTTTTTAATAAACTCTTCTTTTAAATCTACATCCATTTCAAAGAATTCTAGTAAATTAAAGGGAGACTTACAACCTATTCAAGGATCATTAGGCTAGTTTTTGTTAACAAATATCAATTTCTCTAGATTGAAAATCTAGAGAAATTAAATATTCTAGTGAAAGAAAAATTATTTCCATTTCAATTTGAGATCCAACAACATTCAAAATCTTACATGCTAAAAATCCAATTGTAGGAAATATTGTTTCATGTTTCCGCCACCGTTGAAGAGGACGTTTGATGTCCTTAACATCCAATTAATATTTCTTGAAAATCAACAACTTGTGAAAATCACAAGCTCTTCTATTGGTTCACTTGTGCTTGCAATTTGCTCAAAAATATCCAAATTACACTCTTACTTTAATATATCTTCGTCAACAAAATTATTATCTAATCTTACTAAAGGATGCCAATGCTTATGGCATTTGACCAACATAGGATACAAAGTTTTTTTATCATATTTTTCAACAAAAGCAACACCTTGTTCCCTTTCAACAAATGATCATACTATACAAAGACTCTTAAACTTGGGGTCTAACATCAAAAAATCATATTATGGGCTTTCTTGTTTTCATATTTCTTCAAGAATGAAAGGAAAGAATCCAGCACATTAATTACCTCCTTTATAATGTTAGAGGCCAGCAAAGATAACTCATAAAAAAAAATGGAATCATCTTCCATTATGCTTCCAAATGAAGGAATAATTTGGTTTTTTTCCTTAAGTTTCAAACTCATGGAAATAGCAAAGTGTAAAACATCATTGAGGAGCCAATGTCCACAAGACTAGTTAAGAATACAAGCAAAAATAATTAAAAATAGACAATCCAAAAAAATATGAGGAATCTATCAAGTTAAAGGTGGAGGCACTTGACCAATGATTTTTATAACAATTTGTTTGCTATAATAGAACACAATGGTAAAACAAAATTGTAAGGCCTCTTGAAACATAATGATCTTACTAGCAAACTTGCAAAATAACCAATAAAAGAAAAGATTAGTCATCGTCTATAATTCAGAACCTCAAAAGCTATAAACTATTGAAACAATAATGAAACAAGGGAGACTACTTGGTTTTCATTAGAATGCTCAATTTTCTAGGGCAAATGTTAGTCTCAACACAACCCTTGTTCCATTCTTGCCTCCCCTTTCCCAAATTTTTAAGCCAAATGATGCACTTTTGTAAATCTACCGGAGAGACTTAATAAAAACATACTTCAAATCTTTACACAGATTTTCTTCTTCAAATGCCATATTGACATGCCTTTGAAAAAACATGCCCAAAGCAAGTGCCTTGAAAGCTCTCTTCTGAACCAAGATATTCATAATTACATGCAACAATCATTACATGGAGATTTGACCCCTCATTTTTTACATAAGCAATGATCTTTTTCTTTAAACCATACTTGTGCAATAACTATGTCAGAGTTCTAGCCAAGGTTTGACCAATAGTCTTCATCGCCTCAAAGAAGCTATTAATCACATGTTTTGGCTACCAATCATTGCCCAAGAACTTGATCACTAATGCAAAGACATCATAAGCTCCTTTAAACATCCAAATATCAAAGCCAACTATTGCAAAAAATAATTTGCCAATGCAAGAAAAACTATTGACTTGTCTTCTCAACTAACCATGGCAATATCTCTTGTGAAAACTACCTTTTGGAAGCAAAATTCAATTTTGGACACAAACACAAAACTAAACATTCGAGCCAAATGTTTTCCACAAAATAAATTAGTACATTTTTCTTGACAATCAAAAGACCCAAGTCCTTTAAAAATTCTTTCTATGGCATTTCTTTTTTGAAGGAATCTTTAACAAATGTTTTTTTAGAAATTAACCCACTAGACACAATTAGTCTTTACTTCGCTGGTTGTCTTTCTTCTCTTCTTTTTAACAAATAGTTTACTTCTTTTTCAAACATTCTTGTAATAAGAATGTGATTTGCATCCACATGTCTTTTAAGAGAAGTTATTCCATTTGTCTTGTAATAAAAAATCAATATTTTCCTCACTTGAGTTCTTGGATTTATTCCTATTACAAGTTCTTGATGACAAAGGATACAACGCATGATTTGTGTACTTTCAAGCTCAACTTTTGCATTTTCATTGACACAATAAAAACTCCAACACAAAAATAATCTTCCATGTGGTTTCTAGCTTTTTCTTTGAGCATGCAACTTTTTAATATTTATTTTCATTCTTCATTTTTTTAATTTTTCTAGATTATTGCTAATTTCTATTTGCACACTTCTTCTTTTTTATAATTCCATCATTCATATAGGTTTCAATCATCTCATTATTTCCACTTATAACATTTTCACCTTTAAAGGATTGTTCCATTAATAATTCTCACAAGAATATTTCTAGAGCTAAAACAACAACAATATTTGCAAGCTCTATTAACAAACAATTACCAATTTTTTCACAAACAAAAAGGAGAGCAAAAACTAAACATTCACAAAGGTTTAGAGTTTTTAAAAACCTTTTACAAAAAAAATGGGTTTAAGGGTTTTGAGTTTTGAAAAAACATTTACAAACACTAAAAGAAAAAAGGCCAATATGTGACCATTACATTTACAACTACCTACAACTATTTGGTCTTTGCAACTAAATGTTTGTTATCTACGACTATTGTGACATCATGCTAACATTAGTCAAATCATTTTCGACTAACCTACAACTATTTTGTGACTAATTTGATTTACATCTATATATGGGTTGGATTTATCATCCAAGAACATCCATTTAAAGTCCCATTAGTCATAAATGAAATGGTGTTTAGTCGTAGTTGACATATGTCTATAGGTAAAATATTGTATTGTATGATTTTTCAGTGAAAGGTGTCAAATATAAATATGTACATATTCATAGTATTCATACGATAAATTAAAATTAAATTCCTTGAATTTAAAGGAAATGTGGTTTGTGGACTAAATTAATCATTTACCCAACTTTTTCCAACAAGCCATATATTTTGTTTTATCCCTTGATGGCCATATACAAATAGCCAGACAAGGTGAAATATTTAACTCACATCACTAGTTTTCTACTTAATCATGCATGTATTGCCAAAATCGGCTAATGTTTTTTGTGGATGGTGACCAAAATCACTTTTTATTTTGGAAAATTTTGGAAATATTGGAAAATGGCCTAAATTTGATGAAAATACAATCAAGGTGGGAAAATTCACAAAAACTTTAAGGCAACAAGCTTGAATTAAAAATCACTAGTCACCAATGTGTTTTTTCACAAAATTTTGAAACAGAAAAAAAAATCCCAAAAACTTGGAAATTTTCCCAAATAGACCAAGGCTCAAAGTGTCTATAAAATGCCTAATAAAATGCCCTAATTCAAGTACAATTAACATCAGATATGGAAAATTCCCCACAAAGTTTAGAACTCAAACTTGAAAATAAAAACTTGAATCACCATTTGACTAGATTTATAAACTTTAGAGATTGGATCAATTTGGTTGCAACTAATTATGTTTGTGACTTGGTGATTAACATTGATTTCCTCATGTTGGGACCATTTCAAATAAAATGGGTTGCTGCTGCCTATCTAATGTTTATGCAACTTTAGCACACAACAACACGATCCACACATCAAAACTATGACTAATGATGCGCCCCAAACTTCAAATTATCTCTTTGCCACCCTATAAGTTATATCCAACTAGGGTGAAAAGGTTTACATATGTGGATAAAACAACATTTGTCTCTAAAAAACTATTGCAAATACTTGTATATAATGAATGAGCATATTAGTCAAACGCCCGACACCTTAATATTTGATAGGCTATGGGATGCACATGGCAACACTACTCTTTCTTCCTTAATCACAACCAATATCATAGAAAACTACAACCCATTAGCACATTATTGAACAAACCCACAATTAAATGTTGTGAATTTCAGAGGGATATAAAAACTCATACCTTGATGATAGTGTAGAGATGTGCTTTCACCTTCTCCTTCCTCTTCCTTACCTTCTCCTTGTTCCTTTTTCAACCTTATATGTGAAAACCTCACATATGTGTCTAGTTAGTAAAGGTCAATCTCTAGGTGCAAACATGTATATATTCTAAGTAACTATATTGCCTATCTTACTGCTAGGATTCCTAAAATGGGTCTATAACTTAGCATTCTTCAAGTAAAATAAAAAAAGTAAAAGCTTCAACTCATTTCTCTTTCTCTTTCTCTCTCCCTTAATAACTTCACACTTGCACATGAGCTAGAAGTGTTGGCAACAAGATTGATTAGTAGGAAGGAAAGGAAGCTCCATTGAACAAAAACTATAAATGGTGATGGCGATTGCCCAAAGCAGATTTTACAAGGCAAGTGTTGTGACTAATACATGTGTGTCATTGAACTGATCACAATTTAATGATAAAACTCAAAAGGTAATGAAAAGTTTGGTACTTGAGCTGTAGGTGTAATGGGAGACCTTGTCCCCTAGATGTCCATTTGCAAAAAGGAGCTATCCATATGCCTTGGTCTCTGAATATTTCCAATTCCTGGAACCTTTATTTTATATCCTTCAAAGTCTAAAAGTGCCTATAGTGTTAGAATTTCACAAAAAATCATACACAAGTTAACAAGTTTGTAAGACCTAAATCAAACACTACAACATCCATTTGTTTTCTTCCAATGACAACTTTAAAAAGGGTACCACAAACAATGATAAGGGATGTGGGAATGATTCTACCTTCTCACAAAAACCATGGAATGACCATGAAATTGTTGTACATGTCATAGAAGAAAATTCATCCAAAACAGTTAACCTATTTATACAAAAAAACTTTGACCCTGCTAAAAGATTTGGGGATGGAAGGGGTAAACAAAAAATTATCACTCATTTGCTACAAGAAAAGAAAGGATATTCATCAAATGTAAGTGAACACTTCTCTTTCTATCTGCAACCCACTATTGAATGGCTCTCTTTTTCAAAGCAATACAAGCAAATGAGGAACAAAGGTTTCAAGTGTTAACACCAAAATTGTGAAACACTGCCATGGAAGACCATCTCTAGTCACTAGAAGAAAAACATGTATTTTCAACTAGTCTTTGTGATTAAATTTTAGTTGCAAGAGACATTTTGCAACTAAAATCCTTTTAATCACCTTAAGACAAATCGCATGTGATAAACTAGTCGCAAATCACAAAGGGTATTGTATGAAAGAAAAAGTCAACAAATACATTTCATCCTTTTACTCCATTGTATACGTATTGTCACATACGACTAAGATGCAACTATTTTGGTCACAATTGAGGGCAAATCATGTGTTGCCACGTGACTTAATATTTGATTATTTAAAATATACATTATAAAATTATTATTATTTTGAAATGATCTAGGACGTTCAATTCAAATATTTGGATGATCTTACATTATGACACGTGGCCCAATGTAAATATGCCACGTGGCATTACAATTTTAATTTAATTAAAAAATTAATATTAGGTTGGTAGGTACTTAGGTAGGTACATAAATAGGTGCCTACAATGTTAGGCTACCTACCTACCTACCTACTTAGTTCAAAAAGTAAGTAGTTAGGTTCTACCTTCCTAGGTTAAATACCTACTCATATAGGTACATACTTAGGTAGGTAGGTACATAGGCCGACCTAGATGGCTAGGTCAAACTAAGTACCTACCTAGCTAAATAGATAAGTAG